>Ga0041059_1003402_pt1 | contig 10923 bp, 7 predicted proteins | sample AraColnosormetaG_FD_56232 | JGI IMG/M metagenome (GOLD analysis project Ga0041059, IMG submission 56232) | Arabidopsis roots microbial communities from North Carolina, USA - Col MF nosort | ecosystem: Host-associated > Plants > Roots > Unclassified | place: USA: North Carolina | collected 2013-09-02 | reverse complement strand
AAAAAAAAAAAAAAAAAAAAAAAAAAAAAAAAAAAAAAAAAAACGAAAATAAGCATTACTTAGGCCATATTTATTTGGCAGTCGCAAGAAACATTGGCCAGCTTGTAATCGAGCAACTTAGCGAATATTTTGATTTGTGTTAATTTTCAAATGTAGACATCAACATTTTTCCTCATGTTTCATTTTTATTGAAACATAACTTTTAATTATCTCACTCATCCTATAATAACTTGACAAGCTTAAATAGTTTAGGAAAAAAATTGTTTTAAAAAAACTAAGAAAGAAGATCAATAAAAACATGAAACAATAATGAAAGTGAGTTGTAAAATAAATAAAAAAAAGATTAGATTGTTGAGCTTAATGAGCCAATGATAATGAACTGATTTTGGATTTGGAATTTCATTTGTTTAGTACAACAATTAATATACCGTAGAGTTAAAAACATGGTAACTACGTATACGATTCGAATGATCATGATCATGATTAACACATGCGAGGATTCACTTTAGAGACTAAACTGAGATTTAAAGATTCAATGACCAAATCTGATTTCTTGAATATCTAGTCTGATTTTTAGTTTCAATTATATTTCATGGGATATCAATACTTATTACATGAGTTTAATCCCAGTTAAGACGTTCCTGGTTTGGACCAATCGGGAACCGTAAAAATGCGAACAAAGTCGTTGTAAATTTCCACGTTTATGCGGACATAAATCAAACCGGTGGGTCCGGTCCGACCAATGCTAGATCTCTTACGCATGTGGTCACAAGATCTTGATCCAGTAAAAAAATAAAAAATAAATAAATCTAAAGAGTAAATAACTTCGTTGTAATAAATAAATTCTGCTTTCAATTAAAGGAAAGTCCAAATACGGAACTAATTCACCCACATCAAAAGTGGCCAGAGCCTATGTAATCCGGTTTAAACAAATTTACATCCAATCGAAATCGTTTTAACCAAAAGTAAATCAAAATATAAACCATAAGAAAATTTAATCAGGTTTTTTTTTTTGGGTGCAATAATTAGGTGTTGTTTACTTATGTATAGACAAATTTTATTCGAAATCAAACCAAGTTAGAGTAAAATAAACTGATCACAACCGAGAGCTTTACAAAAATCTTTTTATAAAAGTAATTTTGTTTAAAATTGGATCCAAGGAGAATTATTCGAAATTAGACGAATCTTTGGTTTTCTATACTTAAAAATTATTTTCGAAAATCATCACATTCAATCCAAAATTGAACCAAAAACCGGTTGAACTTCTTTGCTTTGAAAGAAAATTATATTTAACAAATTAATTGTACAAATTTCTATTTCCTAAATTATGTACAATTAAGATACTTGAACATCATCAACAAAAAAGAAAGATAAGATTAGTGATTAGTTAATACCGTTATAGTGGTCCATCTGAGTGGTCAGAGTGCTAAAGACAGGCCAATAACTCATATCCCCAAAACCATTCAAACTTCACATCCAATAGGCGAAACAGAGCTCATACATATTTTAACTATAAAGTTTACTACATGTAATTAAATCTGCGTAATATACATGACTTCTTGAATTAATTGAATACCACGATATTATTTTAAAAAGAAAACAATTATCTTTTAGACATACTGTATCTATACTTTCCTGTAATTCAATCTCACCTTTAAATCAATCAACATTATTCTCATTTATCTAATTATATTATGTATATATTAGCTAACATTTTGTTGTGTACAAAGTATACTAATCGTAAGGATCTTTGTTTAAAGGTAAGTGATACAAAAGTATACGAAATCACAAAACCTTAATCAACCAACATAAAATCATGAGAAGCGAGGAGAATTCATTTTTTTGTGACTCTTTGTCATGGGGAGGTTGCATGAATTAAATTATTATCCCATGCATATTGTTAGATCATGCCTTGATTAACGAAGATTGTCACGCCTTTTTTATATACGCACATATGCATGTGGAGTATTTAAAATAGTTGGCAAACAATCTCCAAGGTCACCAAATCACCGAATTTAGTGATAATTCTTCTCCAACGTAACACTATAATAGACGGTATACTTTTTCTTTGGGTGTTTGTGAACATTGTTATGTCATAAAAAAAAATATTATTTTTTTTATATCTTTGATTAAGTTTTATATTCAAATTGTTGGTTTTCAAATAAATGACAAGTATACTATCAATATTTTTTGAATGTTTTCGTTTCTGTAATATCAAATTTTTAATCAAATTAATATAAAATGATAATGTGCACAAATGTTTTCAAATAAATATCACATTAGTTAAAATTAAAAATACATTATAAAACTTAATTAAACATTAAAAACATTTAATTACAACATTTAAACCAAACAAACATAAAAACCAAATGCAATAAGGTAAATTTAAAATTCAGCAGTTCTAAATTAATTAGTATTTATCAAACTATTAAAAATAACTATTATTAAGTATTAGTATTTAATAATAAAAATTTTGTTTTTGGTGTGAGATTTGGTGTTTATGGTTGGAGATAAAAAAAATCTGAACACCAAAACACCAAATTTGATGTTAAAATTTGGTGTTTTGGTGTCAATGGTTGGAGTTGCTCTTAAACCGATTTTGTTTACTATTGGTTCAAATGTCTTTTGGTTTGAAAAAAAGATCAAGCACCAATAAATTATTACATCAAATATAATTAATTTTTTAAGATGTATCTTTAAACATTAAGTTAAATTTAGCACATTTTTTTTTGTTATAACATCTCAAAAGAATTAGGTTATGATACGAAATAAATCAATATTTTAAAACAAATTAGAAATTGGTATACAATAAATTTGCTAAGTACAATTACTATCATATGATATCACAAATAAAACTAATAAATTATTTAGTAATGATTACATTAGTGATTAAAATAACTTTGTTTACATCTTCATAATGGTTTTATAGAAGGTAAATTAACTATAAAAAATTTGGTCGTATCCGCAAATATACAGAAACAATCCAAATATAGAAAACACAATATTATAAAAATAAAAAATAGGTGGAGGGTTTACATTGGGGTTTTGAGAGAGGCGCTTCTCTGCTGCAAATTGCCTTTACTGTGTTTCTCTCTTCCCCTTTATAAAACCGCTTCCGTCGTCAATGGCGTGAGCCTAAACAAGAAAGAAAAACCATTCTTCTCTCTTTTCGTTTTTTTCATTCTCTCTCTCTCTACTCCATCGTTTTCACACTTTTCTCGCCGCCCTTTATCCTTATCCGATAAACCCACAAATAAAGACAGACTCTTTTGTTCTTTAAACAGAGATTGTAAATCCAGAGCCGCCGGAAAATACAACCGCCGGTTTACTCTCAGGTCTCTCTTTCACTCTCTGTTTCTATCTCTGGTTCATACTCTTGTGTCTTCTGGGTTTGATACAAATGATAATGCAACAGCTTTTGCTCTATTTGAATACTGATTTGAACCAATAAGTTTTTATTTTTTAATCTTTTTGGTCATCCCCTGTTTCTGATTCTGCGATAAAGAGATGTTAAATCTAGAAAAATCCAAATTCTCTCTCTGTTAAGCATTTCTCAAAAGCTTCACGCTTTCTCAGTTTCTGGTTTCTAGATTGTTGTTGACTGATTTTGGTTGGTGATATCTCTGCAGGATTAGTTGATATTATTCGATTTTAAAAATCAGTAGGAAGAAGATGAAGTACGTGCTTGTAACAGGAGGTGTTGTGAGTGGATTAGGGAAAGGAGTAACAGCAAGTAGTATTGGTGTTCTCCTTAAAGCTTGTGGTCTTCGAGTTACTTCTATCAAAATCGGTACTTTACTACTTTTACTTCTATGTTACTCTTCTCTCAAGTGATGTTTATTTGCTTACGAAGCACTCAATCTTTCAGATCCTTATCTGAACACTGATGCTGGAACTATGTCTCCATTTGAACACGGTGAAGTTTTTGTCTTGGACGATGGTGGTGAGGTAAATAAATATGACTTTTTTTTCTTTCGTAACTTTTTGAAAAAACTTACAAGTCTTCAGCTTTTGAGAACTTTTGAGTCTTTTTTGGGAAAAAGGTGGATCTTGATCTTGGAAACTACGAAAGGTTTCTAGATATCAAATTAACAAGAGACAATAACATCACTACTGGGAAAATTTATCAGGTAAGAAGAATTAGATCTCAACTAATTTGGTGGTTTGATTGATGAGTTAGGTTTACTAAATCTTCTTATACACTTCTATGTCTGGGTCACAGCATGTTATTGCTAAAGAGAGGAAAGGAGATTATTTGGGAAAGACTGTTCAGGTACCTTTCTTCAACTTATCTCTTTCTCTGGTGTTGGTTTCTTGTAAGTCTTAAAAAGTGTTTTGGTTGTTATGATTTTTAGGTTGTTCCTCATGTCACTGATGCAATTCAAGATTGGATCGAGAGAGTTGCGGTTATTCCTGTTGATGGAGAAGAGGATCCTGCTGATGTTTGCGTTATTGAATTAGGTGGAACAATAGGTATACAAAAAAAAACTGGATTCTTTTTTTTTGGTCTATTGTTTTTGCTTCTTCTGTGTAAACAGAGATTGTTTGTGTTTGCAGGTGATATTGAATCCGCGCCTTTTATCGAGGCGCTTGGTCAATTCTCTTACCGTGTAGGTAAGTATCTTTTTCCTCATACCATTGAATCCAAAAGAAAAGAAAAGTGGATTTTGTGGATATGATGAAATTAACTACTGCATCTTTTGGTTGGTGGTTGAGTTCAGGCCCAGGGAATTTCTGTCTGGTCCATGTCAGCCTCGTGCCTGTGCTTAATGTTGTTGGTGAACAGGTATAAATCTTTTCCTGAAATGAAGCAGCCATGATGTGACAGCATATGATACTATGTTTACATTATCTTGGTTTGTTTTTGTGTGTTCTTTCAGAAAACTAAGCCGACACAGCATAGTGTCAAGGGGCTACGAGGATTGGGCTTGACGCCGGATATCTTAGCTTGTAGGAGCACAAAGGTTCCTTTGTTTGCTTGCATCTCCATCTTGACTTTAAATCTGTTTCATTCAGAAACGTTTGTATTAGATTCTTGTTCTGATATAAAAGTCTCAACCTTTTGCTTCATGTAGCCACTTGAAGATAATGTGAAAGAAAAACTAGCTCAGTTTTGCCATGTCCCGGTAAGATTCTGCCTTTTGTCTCATGTTGTTATGTTCTTTACTTGAAATCTCTTTAATTACCAGCTTACGGTTCTTGTTTCAGCTTGAGTATATCTTCACTCTCTATGATGTTCCCAACATTTGGCGTATTCCTTTGTTGCTAAAGGTATCTTTTCTCAACTAAAACTATTTGTAGTTATTACATTGGTTTTTATAAATCATTAAGACAACATATTTACTTGTACAGGATCAGAAAGCTCATCTGGCAATCTCAAAAGTGCTCAATCTTGCTAGGTATGTATTGTGTCTTGTTTTGTCTTTTGTTTTCTTGCTTGATTTGCGACTGAAATGGATTGGAACTGATCTTGAATTGTTTATGAAACAGTATTCTTAATGAGCCTTCTCTAGGGGAATGGACTTCCAGAGCTGAATTATGTGACAATTTACATGTGCCGGTGGGTCTCAGCTCTCAGTTACTCTTTAGAAACCGTAACCTGTACATATATTTCTTAACGCATCAAATTATTTTACAGGTGAGAATCGCTGTTGTGGGGAAATATACAGGCCTCTCTGATGCTTATCTCTCTGTCTTAAAGGTAGATATTACTCATTACCTCTCAGTGGATAGTGTCTGGATAACAAAATGATTTCCTTGCCTCGGTTCTCACATTTGGATAACTTGTTTAGGCTCTCTTACATGCTTCTGTGGCTTGTCGCAAAAAGCTCGTAGTTGATTGGGTTCCAGCTTGTGATCTCGAAAAAGAAACTGAGAAAGAGGTACTGTGACTGTCTTTTGATTACACAACTATGTTTTTACTTATTCACAGATCTTAATGCAGAGTCATTTTTTGTTTTGTTTCGTATAAGCAGAATCCAGATGCGTATAAAGCTGCTTGGAAGTTGCTAAAGGTTTGAAACGTTTGCCATTTTACAACTTTAATCATGAGAAGCCTTGTGTTTTAGCTCATCTCTATTGGTATCTTCTTCAGGGTGTAGATGGAATTCTTGTACCTGGAGGTTTTGGTGATAGAGGAGTGGAAGGGAAGATTCTTGCTGCAAAGTATGCACGTGAAAACAAAATCCCGTTCCTCGGTATTTGTCTTGGAATGCAGATTGCTGTCATCGAGTTTGCACGATCAGTTCTAAGCTTGCAAGACGCAAACAGCACAGAATTTAACCCTGAAACCAAACATCCTTGCATCATTTTCATGCCCGAGGTTCTTAGATTCTCTGTTTCTATACTTAAAATGTACTTTCGTTACTGTCTTTCTTGATTTTAATATATTTTCATGCTTGGTGGGTTTAGGGTTCTAAAACTCATATGGGAGGCACTATGCGCTTAGGATCAAGAAAATCCATCTTCAATGTCAAAGACAGCAAATCTGCAAAACTGTAAGAACCATTCATCTTATATTTAACTTCGTTGGTCCTACAGATGAATGCTATAGATTACTTAGCATGATTCTGTCTACCTGGTTCTTATAGATACGAGAACAAAAGCTTTGTAGATGAGAGGCATCGTCACAGATACGAGGTATGGATTTGTATACACATTCATACTAACCAGTGAATATGACAAAAGTGGAGTTCTTATACGCATACACAATTCTCGTAGGTGAATCCGGACATGGTTGAACGCCTTGAGAAGGCCGGTCTTTCTTTCGCTGCGAAAGATGAAACTGGCAAACGCATGGAGGTCTGTTTTAATCTTTAAACCATGCTCTAGTTTAAATCCATTTGCTTCCAATTTAAATCCTTGACTAATCTTGTACTGATATGGCAGATCATTGAACTTCCAAACCATCCTTTCTTTATCGGTGCTCAATTCCACCCCGAGTTCAAATCCAGACCCGGGAAAGCTTCTCCTCTGTTTTTAGGTGTGAAGCCTTTTCTTAAGTTCAGTTATCTGAACTCAACTCAAGTCTTTTAAACAATCTTTTACACACTCTTCTTATTGCAGGGCTCATTGCAGCATCGTGTGGCGAGTTAGACACAGTCCTGAATCCAGCTTCTGCTCATCAACATTCGATTAGTAACGGTCCAACAAACATTTTCATCAATGGAACTTCCAAGAAATCTCCCAATGGCTTGGCTGATGTAAGATATAATAACGGCTACTGCAATGGCCTCTACACTAGATAGCTGCATTTGCTGAATTCTCCCTCTCCATTAGAATTATTGCTTTGTGTTCGATTTAGTTTGGATTTTGGTTTGCTTTCTTCTTAATAATCTTAGGATTTTTCCTCTGTACATATGATCCAAGCTTTTGCTCAGTTTTTTTTAGACTCTTTTAACAGACTTATGATCTGGAAAGACTCTAGAAACGTTTGAAAATGGCGGTTTGATTCCCCTGGTTCGTTTTTTTTTTCCACCAAAAGGGATTTCATATGATCTTATGTACCGTTGGAACATTTTACATCTCTCGATTTGGTCTGAATGTGTAAGAAGCATTTGATAAATAAAACTTTAAACAAGTCTTTATAAATGACTTCTATGATAAAACCGAATGAGTAAATCAAGAGTTACAATAAAATGATGTAACGTATAAGACATTTATTCATAATTTCATATCAAACCAAACAATCAGCGAGAATGTCTATTAATCCTAACCATGAGTGGTAAAGAAATGAATATACACAATGCTTTTGCAATGAAAGCCTTATTCGCTAATGAATCAAAGTACATTGTCTTCCTTCTTTAGAATTAATTCTAATCTTATATGATTGTCGTTCTTGACTACCATCGGTTCGATGAATTTTCCGAATCGCCTAATATCGACAACATCTTCGATGAATTTTCCGAATCGCCTAATATCGACAACATCTTCTCTTGCACCGATTCGTCTATTCATCCTCTTAGGGAAATTATCGAAAATGGATATAAATATATACAACTTAATGTATTTTAAAACCCTTTAAAACAAAAAAATGTTAAATGTATTTAAAAGTAAATCTTATAAATGAAGAGATGAAAAAAAACGTACCTTCGTAACTGTTCGTGGCTACTTAAAAGACCAACAAAGACTCTTTATCTCTTTTCATATCACAACTCTCTTCTCATCTTCTTCCTCAGCAAGGTAAAAAATCCTTTGATCTTCTCTTCAATGTTTCAAGATTATTATTATATCTATCTTTAAATCTTTTTTGTTTGCGTGTTCTCTCAGAGCTATGAAAGACCATGAAAGAGCTATACTGGAAGAAAGAATTAACTATTACCTAGCGAAACGTACCGAAAGAATTGTTTTTGCTGAGCTTGATACTGGAGGAAAAATAATCGAATGTCCAAATTGTCACGTTCAATTTACTCCTACTCTCGGTAAAATATATAAAGAACAAATCTCTTTTGTTATAGATTTTTTTTTATTTTCTCGAACTATTTTTTAACATTTTGATTTGGTTATTACTATAGGAAACTGGATCGCGGATAAGTTTGCATGTAAAAGCTGCAAAGCTAACTTATCTTTTAGAAACAGCACAGCAAAAACAGCGAGATGTCCTTGTTGTACTATCTCACGTCCTGTGCCAAGTATGTGTTCTTGAAAAAAATCAAGAAACTTAAATTTTTTTTTGTTTAGTTCAAAAATTGGATCTATGGTTCTGATTTGTCTAATCTCATCTTTTGTTTCATAAAAATGTTCTTTAGACAATTTTACAATGCTTGTGTGTGGCGGATGTCCAGTGAGCGTCGTTCATCAAAAACGTGATAAAACTGTGAAATGTTCTGAGTGCAAACATATCAATATTCCAACTGTAATGTCTTTGATTTTCTCTTATGATTTAAATACTGTTTGTAAATTTCTTCAAATAACTATAATGTTTGTTTTTGGTTTAGTTTGGAAGAACTTATGGGGTTCGTCCAGAGAACCAAGCTCGTCCTCCGCAAGTTTACCGGATTGTTCCTCCTCAAGGTAACGGGGTAGCTCCTCCTCAAGATAACCAAGATGGTCCGCGAAGTTACCAAGTTGTTCCTATTCCTCAAGTTAACAAGGATCTTCCTCAAACTTACCACCTTGTTCCTTGTCGTAACGGAGTTCCTCAAGTTAACCAAGATCCTTCGACATTTTACCAAGTTGTTCCTCGTCAAGTTAACGAGGTTCCTCCGCAAGTTAACCGAGTTGTTCCTCGTCCAGCTAACGAGGTTCCTCCGCAAGTTAACCGGATTGTTCCTCCTCGAGTTTACCAGCGGAGGAACCGTGCAGCAACTGCTGAAACTGAATCAACTGCGAGTTCTTCTTTCAATGTGAGTAAATGTTAAATCTTATCTCTCTCTTTCTCTTAAAATGTACTAGCTACTTTCTTTATAATAATAAAGTGCTTTTACCCCTTTTTGCAGCAAAAGCCTGAGATCATTGTAGTTGAATACCCTGATGATTCTGTAGCTGAAACTGTAAGATTATATACAATTCTTTTGCCTTTTGAGGTGCTTGTAATTGATTCTTGAAACGTTTTTTGAAACATTGTGCTTTTTGGTTGTGTTTTGTTAGGTGAGAATGGTTGCAACAAAGAGAGTAGTAGAAGTAGAACAAGACAAGACAGAAGAAGCAGGAAACAAGAAGATTCGTCTCTAATCGATTGAAAGTACAACACAAGACTTGATTAAAAGTACCACAAATTTGCATCTTTCTTTTGTTTTACACATTTTGTTTCTTTTAGTTTTCCTCAGTTGATCAAACTCTCATGTGGAGATGTTTTTGTCGTGATTTATTTTATTTCTAATAAGATTCAAGAACCTTATTTTTATTCTACAATTTGACTTCTCTGTACTTTCTGATCTATCTCAAAAGTATAGCTACAAAAAATAATAAATACTAAATTACGGGGACGAAATAATGAAACTTTCATCTCCATTTCCTTTAAAACGACGCGTTTTGGATAAAAAAACGAAACGGTCAAACTCTTTACTTTTCCGACGCGGAGAGAAACCTAAAACCAAAGACGACGTTCGACGAACGATCACGGAAGAACAACAAATGGCATAGAACCGTAAAATAAACAGAAAGCTGAGGGTAATTCAGTATTTTCCGCATAAATATTAGATCATCGTACGGTACGGTGTGGTGATCAAACGCTGATCCGTTAAAAACTCTTGAGAGTGCGTTTTCTTTGGCGGGTGTTCTCTAACTTCCTCGTTTCTCCAGATTCTTTACTTCAAATCACTCTCTTGTCTTTTCTCTGTCTCAATCTCTTATTTTTAAATATTCACATACTTCAATTTTCATGGTTTTTATTTTTTTTATCTAAAATTATATAATATTTGATAGAAAAAAAAAGAAGATTCGTATAACATCATCAGAGATAATCTCAAATACACTTCTTCTTCTTCTCGAAATCTCAGCCGTTCGTTTGTGGTAATCTCCTTCTCGACTTTTCCTTTTTTTTTTTAAACCTCTTTTGTAATTTTGTAGTAAATAATATTTTTAAGTTCCTTATCGTGGTTAAGTTCGGTTTGTTTTGTTTTATAATGTGTTCCTTCTTATTCGTCGTTACTACTAGGTCAATTAAATCTCTTTCTTAAATTTTCCCAGATTTGGGTATTTCTAACTTTAACTGCGAATTCAATTCTTATAGCATTAATTGGGCCAAAACAAAAGAACCAAAAAACTTTCAAGCTTTTTCTCCTTTGATAGGTAAAAAAAGATTGATTTTCATGAATTTAAATATCTGTGATTTTTGATGTTCTTGTTATTGTTCCTCTGTTTGTGAATTCAATTAGGGTTAGGAACTTTTTTTTTTTTTAACTTCTCTTTATTTTGATATATCGATATTTGTTTTTGTTGATAACATCGTTTTCTTATCTTTTTTTTTTTTCTCAGTTTCAT
>Ga0041059_1003401_pt1 | contig 10925 bp, 7 predicted proteins | sample AraColnosormetaG_FD_56232 | JGI IMG/M metagenome (GOLD analysis project Ga0041059, IMG submission 56232) | Arabidopsis roots microbial communities from North Carolina, USA - Col MF nosort | ecosystem: Host-associated > Plants > Roots > Unclassified | place: USA: North Carolina | collected 2013-09-02 | reverse complement strand
TGAAATCTAACCAGATTTTGGATCCCGCCATTTAACCGTGGTCATTAGCGATTCCACAAATCCAACATGTTTTTCACATCTTCATGTATATTTAGCATTTAATTATTTTTATTTTATTTTTTTAAAAATGTTTTCAACTCTCTTTTTTTTTCCTTTTTCTTTTTTTTAAAAGATTTTATAAATACTAAATTAATATGACGTTGTGAAATCTAACCGGATTTTGGATCCCGCCATTTAACCATGGTCATTAACGATTTCACAAATCTAACATATTTTTCTCATTTTCATGTACTATATTTAGCATTTAATTTTATTTATTTTCTGAAAAGGTTTTACTCTTTTTTTCATTTTCAAGAACTCTTGTTTTCAAAATTTTATTGTTTTGGATATTAAATTCACATATAATTATATATGATTTGGTTCGATTTCACTCGGTAAGCTTTTTCGAATATTTTTCACCTGGAGCTGTCAAATAAGCCAATTTCTTGCAGCTTGCTGATGAATCATGAAACTGTTTTTGCCTCATATTACGATTGAAACACTTAAGAGAAAACCAATACAAGAAGAATACTGTCTGTTGAATCATTCTCTTATTACCCGAAGAAAAAAAGATATAACAAGAACATATCAATCCTCAGCGAAACATCATTCATCATCATCATATGCATTTGAGAGAAACTAGGAAATCACCACACATCAGGACGGAGTTCCCCAGTAGCCGGAGGCATCCAGCGACCAGAATTGTACACATTCTCGCCAACTTTCCATCCCGGAACATCTTTCATTACATCAGCCTCATATTCCAGATACTTTTTCCACTCAGACACAAACCTAGAATGCAAAACGGGGATTGAAACAAGATTGCTATCTGAAGGTTGCTGCAGGCACATTGACTTAAATTTGAGAATATGGTTTACCTTTCATCTTCTTCTGCTTGAAGAATGGGAAGTATTGTTCTACGAGCAGCATATTTCTCTTCCTTCAATGCCCTAAACATCACATCAATCTTGATAAGAGCATTAATCTTGATACTTACTGATATCAAATCAGACTTGTTTAGGACCATTGTAAATGCATAAGAAGTTAATGATCAAGCCAGATATAATACTAAAACAATCTATCTACATAGAAACAGTATCCCGATAACTACTATCAAAACATGCAACTAGATAATTGCTTTCATCATAACAGATTCTCACATCTTTGCAATTGTGGCTTTAAGAGTTTACAAATTGTTGACGAACTTTATATTCGTTTAAGGCTAAACTCATGCTGATTAAGCTTCAACCAAAATGTCGGGGAATACTAATAACAGAATACATAACAGTGATTCAACAAGCCTATGTTTCCATAGGTTAATAATATTAACCAATTCCTACGATAAACATACTCAAGTTTCAACAATTATTAACCAAAATGTATCCTTCACTACATTACTATGGTCATCAATCACTCCACAACACTAATTTTACCAAGGCGATCTCGAATTTTAGAGGAAAAATTGAAATGTGAACGAGCTATTACAAGTCGTTCTTACCTGCGGATTTTGTTTCCCTGGCCGACCTGGTACATTCCCCAAGCAAAGGCACCAGAAACGGCAAGGAACATGGCCATTGCACTAGGACCCGTATTGGATATCCGGCGGGCATATCGGACCGGTGCGAACCCACCCGGTGGCGGACCATCCTGAAGCAGCGGCATATCCTTCACACTCGCCATTCCTGGCTTATTTCTTATCATCGCCTCCGTCATCTTCAACGCTCAATTTCTTCTCGACCAAATTGACTTTTGATCACTGAATCCGATTTGATTTTGCTGAAATCGAGTGTTCTAGGGATTCCGATGAACAACGAAGGGAACGTTGGAGATTAACTAGGCTAGGACCATATAACTAAGCCCATTAGTTAGCAAATCACGGAGTCGTATGAGATGAAATGGGCTATAACTAAGCCCATTTCAGATATGTTCAAAGACCCAAGTCCATAAGTAAGCAAGTCACGTGGAGTCACGTGATTATCTTCTTCTTCTTCTTACATATAAAATGCCCTAACTACATGTTCAGAATATCTTTAGCCGCCGACTTGGTATCATCAAATCGAGGAGATTCGAAGAAGCATGGTGGGATTTAAGAACAGATACATGTTAATGGAAGTTTTTCTGGATCCGGACAAGGATCTTCTCGGAGAAGGAACACCGATCATTCTTACACAATTCAATCTCTCGAAAGCAATCAAAGACAGTATCCTCGTCAATTTCGGCGAGTGTGGTCTAGGTTCGTCTCTCGGTTCCTTCCAAGTGAAATATGTGAATCCAATCACGAAGCTATGCATTGTAAGATCATCAAGAGAAGAACACAGACAAGTTTGGTTAGCAATCACATTGGTCAAAAGCATCGGAAACTGTCCGGTGATCTTAAACTTGCTCGATATTAGCGGTTGCATCAGAGCGTGTAGAGACACAGCCTTGAAGTGCGACAAGGAGAAGTTTGAGCAGTGTAGCAAAAGCTTGTCTGAAGAGGAGATTAGGCAGATGAATACTTCTCTTGAGAAGATCAAACTATTGGAAAACTGAAACTTTTCTAGACCTTTTTTCCTTCGAATTTGACCCCTAAGTTTTGAAATTGTACAATCTTTGTATTTTTCTTAATTCTGAAATACAAAGGGATAAGAAACAGCATCATTCCCTGAAAAGATTGTTTGCGATTTGAATCACTGGGTTTTTATATGTTGGAATTAAAATAAGAGGGTGTGAATTGTTGAGATATGTTCTAGATAAGGCGTAATTCTGTGAAAATTGAAAACTTAAGGGTACAAGTGCAAAGTCGTTGAATTTTGAAGCTTTTAATAAATCCAAAATTTCTAATCTGGAGAGAACCTATCTCTGAGGTCCAAACTCTTCGGTGGAGGAGAAGAACTGAAACGGTAATCTAGCTCTTCAAAGCCTCTTACTTTACCGATTACTTGCTCTTGTACCATGTATACGATCATTTATATGGGTTTTTATCGGTTACGGTAATCCTCCGTGTCTTTTTCTTTGTGTATGCATGTTAAGTGTTCGATAAAATACCTCAAAGACCTGGTACCAAAAACTATTCATAGGGTTTGTATCCTAGCTCCTCAGATTTTTATTCCTAATTTTAGGTTTGCTGCCTTTGGAAATTTTTTGTTGTGTTAGTCATGCTTTTAGACCCCCATCAGTAGTATTAAGTTTGTGTGGAAAAAAAGGTCGTGTTTGGAATCTTCCTATATAACCTAAGTAGTTAGAGATAAAGTGATCAATTATGGAGTCTGTGTTAATGTGCAGGAAATGAGATCCCCTAGAACCTTGGAGGTTTGGAAGCTAGGCACTGTCAACTATTTGAAATCCCTTAAACTGCAGGAGAAATTAGTTTCAGAGAGAAAAGCTCATCAGATTCCAGATACCCTCCTCTCGCTTCAGCATCCACCAACTTATACGCTCGGAAAGCGTAGAACCGATCACAATCTACTTATCCCTGAATCTGAACTTACAAAAATCGGAGCTGAACTTCATTATACTCAAAGAGGAGGAGACATCACCTTCCATGGCCCTCATCAAGCCATCTTATATCCCATCATTTCCTTACGCAGCATTGGTTTTGGTGCTAGGAACTACGTGGAGACATTGGAGCGGTCAATGATCGAGTTTGCTTCGATTTATGGCGTGAAAGCTCGAGCAGGAAACAAATGTGAGACTGGGGTTTGGGTTGGGGATAGGAAGATCGGTGCTATTGGGGTTAGGATATCTTCTGGAATCACTAGTCATGGTTTGGCCTTAAATATAGATCCTGATATGAAGTACTTTGAGCACATTGTGCCTTGTGGGATTGCTGATAAAGAAGTTACATCTTTGCGAAGAGAGACGGATACTCTGCTTCCTTCAGAAGAAGTGATTCATGAACAGTTGGTTTCTTGTTTAGCCAAAGCGTTTTCTTATGATGATGTTGTCTGGAAGGAAGATCCTTCACTCATTTTGGACACCCAAGATAAAGAATAATCCGGTTTGATCCGGTTTTGATTTATTGTCTACAAAAAATGTTATTATTTTTTGACGTGATGTGGATTTCTGATATTGTCTTATTCATTCTCAAATTTTCATTAAAATCAGTCATATGAAAGTATTTCTAAGGAAAACATTTATGCTCTTTACCAAGCCTGCAAGCACCATCAGCTTTGACAGTCCAATTACATAGATAACATACATCTTGATCTCTGAAAGCATCAAATATCTCAAACTGTTTGAATTGCTTTTCCTATTTAACAAAATGAGTTGGGTCAACCCATGAAGCCTAAACTCATTGGTAATGAGTTGTGTTGAATTGGGTTAACCATTTTGACATCCTTAGTGAGAAGAGTATGCAACAACAAACCTTAAGAGAGAAAACCAGTGAAGATAACGAATAATTCTCGGTTTACTCCGGTTTTGTGTCTACCAAAATATGTTTGTTTCTTACTCTAAGCATTCCGATGTCAATGAGTATCTTTAAGAAACAAATCTTTAAATAGTAAGAAATGCATAAATATTCTGTTTATTGATTTTATTGAATTTGAATATATATATATATATATATATATATCTTCATCATCGCAGGAGTACAAACTTACTTCCAAGGAAAACATTTCGCCTTTTTACCGAGCCTGCATGGACCATCAGGTTTTATTTCCCACTGACAGTCATCACATATACCTTGATCTCTCTGAGCATCATATATATCAAACGACTTGAATTGACTGTCCCATTGGAAACTGCAAAAGAACAATGTTGATTTCCAAAGATTTGGTTGAAACTTGAAGTGGTACTCTTGCTTGAAAGGCACCACGTGAATTCCTAGATCGTCTTGCTTGGATTTGCAATGTATGGTAAGAGGTGGACCGCCAATCAAGTTTGTCATCGTGACAACCGTAGCGCGCCAGAACGGTGGGAGGCCCCCATAACCCGAACCAAATAAAAGAAAGAAGAAGAAGCAAACAATAGAAACTTTTTCCATTTTGATGTTTGTATTTATGAATGTGGCTTTTCAGGTTGCTCTTGGAGTTGATTTTATAGTATTCCAAGGGCTCGACGGTTTCTTCACATAGTAACTATCCCATTGACTATTGACCAAACAAACAAAGAAATCAGTGTAAAAGTCATGTGACCAAACAAACATCCAAATCAGTAAAATGAGAATTTAGTGTGGTTTTGACCCAGACAAAAAAAATAAAATAATAATATTAAATCTTAATGGATTATGCGAAATTGATCGTCCAAAAAAACATGGGCTTTGGCCCCACATTTTCTGATGAAATTAAGCAAAATATATTACAAAGAAGTCCCAATTTTATTAATATTTTTACAATAATGTTTTTAAAATATTTTAATGTTACCTTGAGAAAATAATTAAGCCTTTGGCCCCAAAAATCTTATAGTCCGTTGTCGACAACTTAACCTCGTTTGTTCAAAAATTTCGGTGGTAAGAGGTAAATCCGCTACTATTTCAACTTTTTATCATGTTATAAGAGGAAAGTTTGTCAAGTTCCTCTTGTGAAAGTGTATTTGAGAGAAGCGCTTTGTTCTTTCTTAAAGAACATCTTTAATCCCAAACATCTGTTAGCATAAAAGTCTTTTAACAGTGTGTGATAGATAGCCACTGAAGATACTTTAGTCCGAAGCTGCGGTGAGGCTTAACAAATGAGAGACCAAATCTTCAAGACACGAAAACTGATTCGATAAACTCTTTTGAAACTCTTCACTCTCATTTTCATCTGACCTCAATTCGTTTAAACCCTCGTTAATCCTCTTCACTCCATTCTGCAATAACTCCATTCCTCTGCAAATTCCTTCTGGAAGTTTCCTTTTCTTGTTCGGTCGTTTCTCTACTTCCATTGACCTCTGGCTTCTTCCTTCTAGAAGCTTCTGCACTGTTGCCTTAACCTCGGTGCCTTCTTTCGAAAGTAACTCCAGTTCTTCTTCTGAAGGTGTGATTGAAAGAAGCGCTTGTTCTTTCTCCAAAAACATCTTTAATTCCGACATGAACCGCTCTGTTTTCGCTTCTTTTCCAGAAGCTATATCGAAGGCTAGAGCCGCGTCTTCAGGTACGAATCTCCATAGCTGATTACAGCTTGTACGTGCACAGAAGTATCCAAACGCAGTAACCGCGTGGTGTACCAAAGCCCAGTGGCGTTTCCTGAGAAGCATATGGTAGAGTTCCCAAACCGCAATGCTCTTTGGACACTTTTTGGTTTCAGACATCTCGTATTTGCTGAGTCCTGACAAGAAGAGAGCAAGGTTTGGCTTGGACTTACGAAGATGATTATGATGATGATTAGTTTCTGAATTGAATAGCTTTTGAAGCTCTGTTATGACATTATCCATCTCTTGGCAAGTGTATAGCTGTTCGCTTCTTGAGATGATAGATAATGTTTCGCTGAGAATCTCACTGTAACGTTCCTTCGTCGTTTCATCTTTGGAGTTTCTGTACTTTTGAATGAGAGCGACGACAAAGTTCAGAGTTTTGGCATCAATCTCTGATATGCTCATCTTTCTACACGGAAGAAAAACAACAACAGTCAATAATATCCACAACACAAAAATTGAAAATGTACCCTTTCGCTCACACTATTTTCAGTTACTATTATCTGACTTTTGCTATCTCGTGTAATAAAATCCCCAGAGAAGTCTCAAGAATAGATATATTATCATTACTTACAGTATCCGAAGGCAAGCAGATACTGTGAAAACTGGAGCTCCAAGCAGAGTGTATCTGGAGGAATTTGACGGTTTCTCATCGAATTTCTCGATGAAGTTGAAGAAATCTGCAAATATCTGTCTCTTTGCGTCGTTTTTTATTCTGTCTGGAAGAAAATTCAGTGGAAACCCGTCTAACAGCAATGCTAGATATACATCAGGTGCATGGTCAGATCTGCTCTCAGTAGAAATATGTTTGTAAACTTGAACTGTTAAAGATTTGGGGCTATGGGTAAGAAGAAAGCAGATGGACTTTGTAGTTCTTCTGAGAACGGAATCTGGACAAAGAGGTGTTTCTGATGATGGCATTGACATAATGAATGTACAAAGTTGATTAATCATATCGACCACCAAATCGTCAGTGGCATGACGAACCCAGAAGCACCAGAGTTCCATGACTATCTGCCAACACAAGAAGTGAGGATGCAAGAGATTCTGAAGTAGGAATGTTTCAAGCTCTTCCCAGGCAGGAGTTGAAGAGAGTATGATCATAAGGGTTTTGAGAGACAGAAGCAGAGCTGAATACATTGATTCCCAGATTACTATCTTCCCAGAACCATCTGCCATTGGTAGCTGAGAGGAAAGAACTGAAGAGTAAACCTCTTTGTCTGCTAATATGTCGAGAAGCCATTGCAGCTTTGTGGTGATTGCAAGCTTTGCATCTTTGTCAAGCTCGAAAGAATACCTCATGACAGACTGGAACAATACAACTCGGGCCAGGAGCAAATCTCTAGCACTTGTCGCAGATTCAACAGATAAAGACAAGATATCCACCAATGATGTTTTTGTGTGAGAATCATGGCTCTGCTTCTTACAGATTTGGTTTGAGAATTCATCAACGAACAATGAATCAAGAAGTGTGAGCCTGAATTCCTGTGTTAGTTCAGCTGCATTTAACAGTGCACCTAGAAGATCTACAGTTGTTTTCTCCAGAAGATCAGTCATTACTTCACTTGCGGATTTTCCATGAGTTTGTTGGCTCAGTGAAACTTTGAAAGCAGAGATCATCAAGATGCATAGTGCTATATCCTTGGACACCATAGACGCCTGGCTTGGAAACAGCGCCACAACTTTAACAGCATTGATAAGATAAAATTTCACAGGAAGAAAGACCCTTCTGGCTTCCGTTGCAGATATGTTTTCCTTCACCGAGCAAGACCAAGCCTCAGCAGCAAATCTCAGGGAGTCCTTGATCAGTGATATTAGCTTTAAGATAATTTCTCCTACATCTACCTTAGATACCAATGTCTGCTTGTCTAGTTGAAGCAATGTAATCACACCCTTCCAAGATGTATTAAGAATGGCCACAAGATTTCCACCATCTCTTGCAGCAAGCATACCCAATTCACTCAGAGATTTAACTCCCAGCGTAATCATGCTCACCAAATTACCCACAGCGTTGCCTTCCTCCATCCTTGCCTTTCCTACATGTCCACTCGTCTTCATTTCACTTACCTCACGATTCACTGTTTGAGAGTATTCTTTGCACAGACGAACAGTAGAATCAATTACCACTTGCACAGCCTTAAAAATCTCCGAGGAAAAGGATTCGACTTTCTGTCTCATAGAAAGGTGAAAGTTATTAACAGATGACAACAAGGCAAAACAATAATCTCAAGTTGATTCTCAACCTACAGTAGTAATTTCAACAAAACAAATGTTAAAAATGTTTCATGATATGGTACGTGTAGTTACTAGCGAAAGATAAAGATGATTTTCAAAGATACCTTGGAATTCATTATCAACTCCTTTGTCAAATTGAGCTGCTCTGAAACAAACTTATGAACTGTAACAGCTGAGGCATCATCAGTCATGAAACAAGTTTTTCCAATAGCAGTAAAGCTTGAGGCAGAAAAACGAAGATAATCCAAAAGAAGCTGCATAACATTGATTGAATAACTCAGTCCCTTCGAAACCATAAGCTGCGACAGAATCCTACTTCCAGAACCAAAAAGCATCAAATAACCTGAAAGAAAATGTTGGAATGCTCTTCCTCTTGAGACTCCTCCATGGACATAACAGACATGTTTAAATGTTTGGCACACCATTGGCTTACCTAGAAGAAGTGGAATAAGAAAAGATAATACAACACCCCTCCAAAATTGAGGTTGAGCAGTAAGCAATAAAAATGAAAACATTGTACCTTAATAGCAAAAGCAAGAAAGTAGTGTGAGCAATCAGGCCGATCCAAAGCGAGGTATTTTGAAGCCACAGGCAGAATCGCCTTGTTCAACAAACACAGGGAAACGTCAAGACATGTGAAATCTTCCCAGAGTGTCTATACAGCTGTCAAGGAATACTTGGAAACAAACAAACAAACCACTTAAAGCATATATGAATCCAAGTGAAACATGCAAATAAGCAGATATAAGTTCGTCACTTCATTATCCTGAATCCAACCGTCACATAATGGATATCCACATCTCAATTTTAAACATAGTATAACTGAAGATATTGAAAATCAGCAAAACTGATGAAAAGACTGGGGATACAGTTAGGCTCTCCACAAAAGAAGGCAAATCAGAATTCTCTTCAACATCTAACTGACTGAGCCGCGTGAGTAATTGAGCCCGATTCTCGATAAGCTGTTGAGCGAACAATGAAGAAAACGAAGCTCGTTAGATCCATGAGCTACAGAACTCAACTGAATCCTAATCACTCTATATATACATTAAGCTGCAGAAACTTAATCGGAAGGGAAATTGATAAGAAACATCACAAAACCCAAAGCAATCAGAAGAAATTTCTCGATTTAACAGAGAGGATTCGTAGAAATGACTACCGGAAGCGATAAAATCCACCAGAAGATTTTAGTTGGAAAAAATATACAGAAACCTAGAAAATCAAATCAAAGGTGGAAATCAAAGAGAAGCTTACATCAGAAGATTTGATCTCTTCGAGTAACTTCATCGCATTCTTCTCCATCACTCACTCTTTCTCTCTCTCTCTACAGGGAAATTTTGTTTTGGCAGTGTGAGAATCTCTCTCTAGGCTTTAGCTTCCCGCTCTTTACATTTCGCCTATATTGGAAATTTTCTCTGCCTTTCGCTTTTCAATTTTTGATTTATTAAACAAAAACAAATTAAAAAAAATGGAATATAAAAGATATTTTGAGGCCCGTTGGATCTAATTGGGCTTTGTAAGTAGCTCAATTTTCACTCGATGATTTTCAATTCGGTCCACCATTAAAATTGAAACCCATATCAAATCCTTAACAAAATTATTAAAAAAAATACCACAAACACCAACCAGTTCAGTTTTCTTTTCTATTTTTTTTGGGTTTTGCTTTTTTTACTACAATATTTTTAATGATTACAAAATTATAAATTGTGATTAATTTTACTAGCTAATATATATGTATATATATACAAATGCAAACGAATAAAAATTTGAAGGGTGTATGTATACGTCGTAATAAATTGCATGAGATGTAAATTTAGAGGTTGTGACAGCGAAATAGACAATAGAGAGGACGATGCATGAAATGGGACAACAAGTGTTTGACATGCAAATCCTATCTTCTTTAATTTGTGTCCCTCTCATCCCAACGCAATTATTACGTCATTTATTAGTGCTTCCTTTTTGTGGATTCTTGCTGTCTTCCTCCCACAATTAATGTATTTTTCCTATATATTTTGGATTAATATACACTAGATCATTTGCAAAGAAATTTCCAACCATGATGAACCATGCATAGTAATTAGTAAATAGGCGTTATTTATAGGGGTAGTACAATCTCAAGTTCTGAACAAATGTTCATTGTTACGTCCATCTTAAATATGTAAATTAAAAGTATGAGTTCAAACATTTCATACGAAATTACGAATCATATGTGTCAGTGTGTAGTAGATGGCTGAATGCATTATTGTGATCATCAACGAGGAAGTGTGTAGTAGATGGCTGAATGCAATATTGCGATCATCAACGAGGAAAATAATCCGGATATACCAATATCCAATGTTTTGGTTAGTTTTATAATATATTAATCTTCTATATAGTTAACCTTTGGTTAATAGATTAACATTTTTACTCAATTTTACTATATATTAATTCGTTTCTAATGATTATCGAAGGACTTTTTGAACCAAAACTCATATGTCTTCTCTTAGTCGAGATCTTTCAAAACCCTTGACCAAACTCATATATATATATATATATATATATATATATATGTTNATTTT
>Ga0041059_1003400_pt1 | contig 10925 bp, 10 predicted proteins | sample AraColnosormetaG_FD_56232 | JGI IMG/M metagenome (GOLD analysis project Ga0041059, IMG submission 56232) | Arabidopsis roots microbial communities from North Carolina, USA - Col MF nosort | ecosystem: Host-associated > Plants > Roots > Unclassified | place: USA: North Carolina | collected... | reverse complement strand
TTTTCTTTGGTGACTATGTTCCTCTTTAATATTAGATTTTTTTTTTTTTTTACAAAACATAGATTGGGTTTTTGTTAGAGTCAGTGAATAGTTTGTGATAATAGTCCAATGGGCTTTTAGGTTATGAAACGGTTTAATCAATGGGGCACTCAAATAGTAAAGTAAGGAACAGATGCCATAGAATAGAGCGCGTAACGGCTGATTAGATCTCCAAATTAAAAAAAAAAAGAGAATTTACCACAACTACAAGACCAGACGTCAAAGTGTCAGAAACCACTCTGTCACTTACTTCCCAATAAAAATCCAAAAATTATCATTTGTCCAAATCCCAAAGTCACTTTCTCTTTTCTTTTGTTTTTCAACTTTAAAAATTTTAATATCTGAATTTCGAAACGAGACCACAAAATCCCGCTCACGCAGTCACGCTCCTCCTATTTCAACACACACTCTCTTCGCTGTTGTAGATCATTCTCATTCTCTATATTCGATTTTCTGTGACAAAGGTATCACATCATTTTACACGTCTCTCGTTTGGATCGATGTTTATTTATTTTTGTTGTTCGTAATTTGAGTTTTTTTGTTTGTAGATCTGTTTTTTTCTCTGTTCTTATTTTTCTAAGTGTTTGTGGTTTTTTTTTCTCTCTGTTTTGTTTGTATGTTTATGTTTCAGACAATGATTTGATCACGGAAACATATACCGAATTCAGACAATGATTTGATCATGTTTGTGTTTATGTTTTTATTTTCTTGTTATTGTCACGGAAACATTTAAGAAAAATGATCAATAATAAGAAATATGATCGTGGAGGTGATTTTTTGTATAGAATTTTTTTTTGGGTCAAAGATGAAATTTAATGTTGGGAACTTGATTTTACTTGTTTAAAGTTCTTCCACTCAATTTCTTTCAAGTTTATGAAGTTGAGATTTGATCTCACTAATTGAGCATGCGATTTTTCTTGAATCTGAATTTGCTAACATTTTTTAACTCTGATTGATTCAGGTTTGGCTTGTTGAATCAGTGGAGTGTTTTTTTATAATTTGAAATCATGCATAGAGCTTCTTCTAAGCACACTAATGCGAAGAAAGAAGCAATCTCTACTTCGAAAATTCGAGATAATAATGTGAGAGTCACTAGATCAAGAGCTAAGGCCTTAGGAGTGTCGAATTCTCCATCAAAACCCGCTTTTAAACATGAAACGAAGCGTGTTGCTAGACCGAGTAATAAACGAATGGCATCGGATAATATCACAGTTTGTAATCAGAAAAGACGAGCGGTGCTCAAGGATGTGACTAACACTTTGGCAGAAAGTATAATTTCTACAGAAGGCAATGTTAAGGTAGCAAATTTTTATGCTTTCTTTGCATTTTCTTGATTCGTATATGTTTTGGTTTAGAATTTGTTGTTAATGATACAATGTGGCAGGCTTGCAAGCGAGGTGGTAAAGAAACTAAGCAAATAGAAGAAGATGGTTTGGTAGATGTGGATGGCGAAAAATCTAAACTAGCAGAAGATTTGTCAAAGATTAGAATGGTTGAATCTTTAGATGCATCTGCTTCAAAGCAAAGTAAGAAACTTCACTACTAAAGAATGTGTTTGTACCAGAGTGTTTGTTTCTCAAATTTACTCAAGAATTAGTGGATTGTGCAGAAGAAGACAGATCTGATGTCACAGATTGTGTTCAGATTGTAGATATAGATTCAGGTGTCCAAGATCCTCAGTTTTGTAGCTTATATGCTGCAAGTATATATGACAGCATTAATGTTGCAGAGGTTTGCATTACATAATCTCAATGCTTGGTCTTATTCTATCTTCCCAAAAGATGATTTACATTTTGAGATTTTGAGTTACTTATATTAACCAATACTTTTTGTACAGCTTGAACAAAGACCTTCAACTAGCTATATGGTGCAAGTGCAGCGAGATATCGATCCAACGATGCGCGGAATTCTGATTGATTGGCTCGTGGAGGTAGGAATACAATATTTGCTATGCATAGTTTTACACTTTTACTTGAACTTGTGTAAAAGTTGAAAGTGTGTTATTTTCAAAGTATTTGCTAAACTAAGAATCTCTTTTCTTTCAGGTCTCTGAAGAGTACAAGTTGGTTTCAGATACACTTTACCTTACCGTGAATCTAATTGATCGGTTCATGTCTCATAATTACATTGAAAAGCAGAAGCTCCAGCTACTTGGTATCACTTGCATGTTAATAGCCTCGTGAGTTACCACTTTTACTGTTTCCTCATTCACAATGCAATGAAAGTAAAACTGAACAATCAGTGGACACAGAGGAACACATGTTTGCTCTCATTGCATACTTAGAGCAAGTTTTACTCTGGAATATATACTTAAATTAATAATTACAGATTAGTACTTCTCAAGTAACTAAGGTATTCCTCCTTGTTGAAGCAAATACGAAGAGATTAGTGCACCGCGGTTGGAGGAGTTTTGCTTCATTACAGACAATACATACACAAGACTAGAAGTAATTAACATGCAGACTCCATCTCTATCAGTTCTCAGCTAAGATGATTCATTCTTAATAAAAGATTAACAAAAAATACAATACACTATTTTTTCAGGTACTAAGTATGGAGATTAAAGTTTTAAACTCTCTTCATTTTCGGTTATCAGTTCCCACCACCAAAACGTTTCTCAGGTAATCATTAAACACATCAAAATGCACCATTACTTAACATAGTCTCTTTAACGTTTTCAAAACATTCTAAAGTCATTTTCTTCTTCTCTGTTTCAGGCGGTTCATTCGCGCCGCTCAAGCGTCTGATAAGGTGAGATTTACATTGATACATTTCACTAATCATTCTCAGCATTTGAAATAACTTGGAATCAGTAAACTGATTTTGTTGGTTTACAGGTTCCTCTCATTGAAATGGAGTACTTAGCCAACTATTTCGCGGAACTAACTCTCACAGAATATACTTTCCTAAGGTTCCTTCCATCCCTAATTGCCGCTTCAGCGGTTTTCTTAGCAAGATGGACACTCGACCAATCTAACCATCCTTGGGTGAGTGAGCTCATATTTCTCATTATGAATGTTTTTACCTCATTGAAACAATTTTTGGTGATGTGAATGTTATTGCTTACAGAACCAAACTCTACAACACTATACAAGATATGAAACATCCGCTCTAAAAAACACGGTACTTGCAATGGAGGAGTTGCAGCTCAACACCAGTGGAAGCACTCTTATCGCTATACACACCAAATACAACCAACAAAAGGTATAATAATAAATTCAATCTAAGAAAGTGGACACTGAATCTGAATTTGGTCTCTCTCACTCTATATGAATATTTGACAGTTTAAAAGAGTGGCAACATTAACATCTCCTGAACGTGTGAACACACTCTTCTCAAGATGAAACCGCAGATTTTCTGATTCTCCTGATATGACCAAGTCAGCACAACTCTCTGGCTTCAGCAGTTTGTATCAGGTGATCATCAATCCTAGTTTCAGACATCAGTTTTGGTCTCTACAGTTATGGAATAGTTTTCCTTGTAAGTTGTCTGTCTATCTTTTACCTGTAACTGTTGTTAGTGTCAGGTGCTTCCAAAGAAGTGCCATCTCATGGAAAATTGTATCAACCAAAACACAATTTTGACTCATTGAGATTTGTCCTTCACAGTAAAAAAATGTTATAGATTTTTGTAGACTCATTAATAAAAGCAAGTGTTCATGCGCCATTGTATATTTATTTAGTTTTGGTTACCAAGTGATGTTCCAGTGGTAATTACATTCCATTGGGCCCAAATAAACTTCACAATAAACAAATATGAAAAACCTTTTGTTTCTTGTTCAAGAAACTCGACCTAAGCAATACCAGATTCTCTAAAACAATACAAACTGGGTTTTCTCTCTTATGCCAACCTTTTCCTGTCTTGAGTGAAAAGCCTAGTTGATACCCATTTAAACAAAGATCTATAAAGACAAAATTTGTTGAAAACTTGGCTTTCCATTAACAAGTAATTATTTCTTTCACAATATCATACTAAAGATGAATTATACGTATATTTGTCGTAAATAAACGGAGCGATATATCATAGAGAAATATCCTAAAATAGCACTCAAACAAGTTTAATGGACAATTAAAATAACATTGTCCACAAATTTGTAAAATTAGCTTTAGTGAATTTACTCAGTAACTATTTTATAATTATATAAATTAACAAAATTAATTACAATTTGAAATCACGATTAATTTACAAACAATCGTGTGAAACGTCAATCGAATGTTAATAACTTTATATTAGTTTTTTACTATGAATTTGTGTTTTTTTAGAGTTTTAGAGATTGTGTGTTAAATTTAGTAACAAACTTACTTTCATGCTATTTATGAGAATTGCATATTTCTAGACCAATTTTTTATTATTATAATTCATATAATTATTCTTGAATTATTTATGTGCTATTTGTGAGAATTACCAATTTCTAGACCAATATTTTATTATTATTCATATAATTAAACGTTTATTGAATTATTTTAGCTCTAAAAAATATAATGAAATTTAGAATTGTTATAGAAACTTTAAATGACTCAAAACTGATCTTTGTTTTTTTGTCAACCACACATTAATTAAAAACTGATCTTTGTTAAACATCTAAATATTGAAAAACAAAAGGATTACCACCGCACCTATCCTGCATCGTCTTGTACCATTTGCATTCATCAGAGCCATTATATATTCATGTGGCTGTCACATCCTTATATACATTTCAACTTATAAATTTAATTTTGTACGTTTAGCAGATGTTGGTGAATTCATTTATTCAAGCTTAAGGTTTAACTCGTTCTTGTCTCCTTTAGGTTCATAACATTTAATGGACAACAACTACTCCAAATATCCGTGGACTTTACCACGCGACGCACCGACAATTCTCTAGCCTTTTCATTAATTGATCAGTAAAAACACTTCTATAATTTTAATTATTCTCAGAAATTTTAACCGGTAGTAACATAAACGTAGATGATCGAAAAAGATGAAATCGAGGTCTCTGTTTTGTGTCGAATTAATAGATCTATAAGAAATCAAACAATGAAAATTAAATAGATGAATGAAATATGTTTTGACGACGTTTTCACGTCACTGTTTAAGTTATCTGTTAGTAAAATTTGATAGCATTTAATTTGAATTGCTATGTAACTCGGAATAAATTCGACGGCAAGAGGTGTGGGATGTGATCAGTCTTCTAATTAAGTGTAATCTTTACAAAAAATCAGTATGAGTTAATACAGGTTTATAAATAGAAAGACATCTACAGTAAAACCTCTATAAATTAATAATGTTGGGACTGCAAAATTTTATTAATTTAGAAAGATTTTAATTTATCGATAAATTAATATTTATTAATTTATAGAGAGATTTTCGTAATTTAGTAACTTTTCAAAAATTTCTATAAAATTTTTTTCATTATAGAAAATATCTTTCAAAAATCAATTACAAGTAAATAATAATATCATGTTTAGAAAACAACACCAAAAGTTTTTGATAAAGTAAAATACTATAACTAAATTTAAATAAGAATAAATACAAATTTTAAGCAAAAAAATATTAGAATTATATTTCAAAATAATTTCTTACATATAATGTATATATAGTTGATATATTTATAAAATTATTAATTTATGATATTGATGGGACCATATATTTACATAAGATTTTTTAAAAAGTTATTATCTTATTAATTTATCGATTTGTGTCACTTTTTACACTGATCCCAACTCGGGACTGGAAGAATTTATTAATTTATAGAGGTTATTAATTTATCGAGTATTAATTTATAGAGGTTTAACTGTATATGAATAATTGAATACACATGGGACATCATTATAGTTACCTTAGTACGATTTTATGCATTTGGTTACCAAAATCCACTAGGCTTCGTAATTGGTTGTGGGTCAGTGTCCATTCGATAGTTTGCATTAGCGATAAACACTTAAAACAGTAAAACGTGATCTATTTTTAAACAATAACATTTCTTCTTATCAAATATTCACATAATTAATGAAGAAAAGAGACGAATTGATAGGCAATAAGAAATATGATCACTTGGTACCATTGTATGCATGGTATGAACTGACATCAAGTATTTGTACGTTGTAGGGTAATTATTAACATTGTAGAATGACAAGTATGATCAAATGGAAAAGGATTAGTTATATGTAGCAAAACTAGTATTTGTACTTGGACTATCTTGTCATGTAGTTTTCCTAACGCTATATATAATCCAATAACCCCATGACACGGAAGAGATAGGGGACATACAATAAATATCAGTAGAGAGGACGTGGGAAAAGCAGAGAGTTAAGTGAGTAGTTGGAGATAGAAAGATCAGAGACGAGGAATCTCTCTCCCACTCTCACTTTCTCTCCTATTCTTAGTTCGTGTCAGAAACACACAGAGAAATTAAGAACCCTAATTTAAAACAGAAGAATGGTACATTCGAAGAAGTTCCGAGGTGTCCGCCAGCGTCAGTGGGGTTCTTGGGTTTCTGAGATTCGTCATCCTCTCTTGTCAGTTCTCTCTCCCTCTCTATCTATTAATAGAGACAACAGTATAAATCTGTTTATGCAAGTCCATGCTATGAGTTAAGTTTACATTTTTGGTGTACGTGTAGGGCAGTTTTCTGATCATTGATTATATTTTCGAAGATTCATGCAAAGCTCTTATAATATCATGCATTTTTGTTTAAGTCGTTTTCCTTATTTTTTTCCAATTAAAAAACCCACGTTTATTAACATATACATATGTTGAGTATTTGTACTTTTTGTGTTGTATTTTGAAATTTTGAGTGTACATAAATTTAAATGCTTTGTCATATAATTGATACTGATGTATTTTCTATGTCTTAGTTGGATTATAGAAAATCATATAGCAAAGAATTGGGAAGGAACGAACACTACTCACTATAAACTTTCCTCAAAAAGAAAACGACCCAATTTATTATCAGTAACAATTTATAACAAATTTGTTGTGTGTTTGTTTTAGTACTTTGAAGTTTGAATAAAATGTGTGTTTTTTGCTTACGTAACTTATGTGAGCTATCAGGAAGAGAAGAGTGTGGCTAGGAACATTCGACACGGCGGAAACAGCGGCTAGAGCCTACGACCAAGCCGCGGTTCTAATGAACGGCCAGAGCGCGAAGACTAACTTCCCCGTCATCAAATCGAACGGTTCAAATTCCTTGGAGATTAACTCTGCGTTAAGGTCTCCCAAATCATTATCGGAACTATTGAACGCTAAGCTAAGGAAGAACTGTAAAGACCAGACACCGTATCTGACGTGTCTCCGCCTCGACAACGACAGCTCACACATCGGCGTCTGGCAGAAACGCGCCGGGTCAAAAACGAGTCCAAACTGGGTCAAGCTTGTTGAACTAGGTGACAAAGTTAACGCACGTCCCGGTGGTGATATTGAGACTAATAAGATGAAGGTACGAAACGAAGACGTTCAGGAAGATGATCAAATGGCGATGCAGATGATCGAGGAGTTGCTTAACTGGACCTGTCCTGGATCTGGATCCATTGCACAGGTCTAAAGGAGAATCATTGAATTATATGATCAAGATAATAATATAGTTGAGGGTTAATAATAATCGAGGGTAAGTAATTTACGTGTAGCTAATAATTAATATAATTTTCGAACATATATATGAATATATGATAGCTCTAGAAATGAGTACGTATATATACGTAAACATTTTTCCTCAAATATAGTATATGTGTTGTGATTCTAAGACTTGTAAACTGATATGGCCTACTGTTTAAAGAGTAGTTGATATTTTCTATTGAATTTGTGGACATGATATAATTACAGGAGATTAGTATAGTAGTCATTATGATACTTATGAAGGTACAAGTGGTAGGATGATAATTAATTAGTTTAATAAAGAATAATGAACATTAAATGTGAAAGAGATTTGCCACTTTTGTTAAACACATCTGCGAATCAGATTCTTGTGATTCGAATGTTAGTCCTACCTAGATTAAGAAAGGTTTTACTATTTTAACATGTTTACCTGGTTTGGGTAAAGTTCATGTCCTGTCCTATTCCGTCTTGTCCCGATCATGATAAACTTTATGAGCAATTCTTATAGAATTTTATTTTAAAATACTGATTTTTGATATTCAATTTTATTTGATTATTTTTTACTTAGGCATGTGATAAAGGCGATTTTGACTTAGTTTCACATACAAGTTTAAGTAAATTATCTTACATAACAAAAGAGATTCAAGTAAATAAATCTAAGCGGGCTAAAATTAATCAACTAGCTCAAGTTGAAACATTTTATCAAGTGAACCTCTTCCAAGTCTAGATAGCATCTCAAGTTTATATATGATATCATATCATGGACACACTTTGGATTTTGGATATTTTGTGTCGATGTTTAAACATCTTGTTTAGATATAAGGAGAGCATCTATTTTGACATAAATATTTAATAGGTTAAGTTGACGAATTTTGATATTTTGGATATTTTGATGCGGTAGGGTTATTTTATTATTTTTATTCTATTTTGACTGAGACGATTATATATAGATTACCGGCAATATTTTTGTTTTTTGGATACTTAAAATATAAATACTGTTATATATGTCTTCTAGATATTTTATATGAGAGGTCTAATAAGTTTTAAAAATACATAAATATGTAACTAATTAAATATTCATGTTATATCGAATAAAAATATTAGTATTCAACCGCACTATATCATTTATGTAAACATTGTTTCTCAAAAATGATTTAAAATCTTAAAACGGACACAAACACCAGGTATAAAGTTTTAACTAGTTATATTGGCTGGTTTAGAGTTAAATTACATTTTGTTAGTTCAGAATTTGACTGGTTTGGTCGTTTTAAAATTTAATTAATTTCGCTATTATTCTTTTTATTTTATTTTATTTATAACCGAAAACAATTATAAATTGGTGAATCACTTCCGTTACGTGTGAGTCTCTCTCTTTTAGTAAACTCTGAAAACGTTTTTTCAGGATCTCACCAAAATTCACAAACTTCGGAGAATACACCACCGTCTCCGCCGCAGAACCACCGTCGTAAGAGAGGCAAAAACATCACGAATATGGGTAAAGGTGGATCACTAAGCGAAGGCGTGATTAAGAACATAATCATCTCCTACACATACGTAGCAATATGGATCTTCCTAAGCTTCACCGTCATCGTCTACAACAAATATATCCTCGACAAGAAGATGTACGATTGGCCATTCCCGATCTCACTCACAATGATCCACATGTCCTTTTGCTCAACCCTAGCTTTTCTTCTCATCAAGGTCTTCAAATTTGTCGAACCGGTCTCAATGTCACGTGACACTTATCTCAGATCCGTCGTCCCGATCGGAGCCTTGTATTCACTCTCTCTTTGGCTCTCTAACTCAGCCTACATTTACCTCTCGGTCTCCTTCATTCAGATGCTCAAAGCGTTAATGCCAGTCGCCGTTTATTCAATTGGCGTGCTCTTCAAGAAAGAGGGTTTCAAATCTGAGACGATGATGAACATGCTTTCGATCTCATTTGGTGTAGCCATTGCTGCTTATGGCGAAGCTAGATTCGATGTTTGGGGTGTGATTCTCCAGCTTGGTGCTGTTGCTTTCGAGGCGACTCGTTTGGTAATGATTCAGATCTTGCTTACTTCTAAAGGAATCACTTTGAATCCTATCACTTCTCTTTATTACGTTGCTCCTTGCTGCTTAGCTTTCTTGTTTATCCCTTGGATTGTCGTGGAGTTTCCGATCTTGAGAGATACCTCTAGCTTCCATTTCGATTACCTCATTTTCGGGACGAATTCGTTCTGTGCATTTGCTCTGAATCTTGCTGTGTTTCTTTTGGTTGGGAAAACCTCTGCTTTGACCATGAATGTTGCTGGTGTGGTTAAGGACTGGCTCTTGATCGCCTTTTCGTGGTCGGTCATTAAGGACACAGTGACTCCTATTAATCTTTTTGGTTATGGGATTGCTTTCTTGGGAGTTGCGTATTATAATCACGCGAAGCTACAAGCATTGAAGGCTAAAGAAGCTCAGAAGACTGCTCAGCAAGTTGATGAAGAGACTGGTCGGCTTTTGGAAGAGAGGGAAGGAAATGAAGGTGGGAGGAAGAATGAGCCAGAGGATTAAAAGGTGAAGAATTGGATTTTGGTAAAACTTCAAATTTTTTTGTTTAACATACATTTGCTGGAATAAGAGCTTGAAGGTTATAGTAGATGCCAGAAATTTTTGGTTTTGATAATGAGAGACATAAGGGAATGGCATTTGGTCTAAGTGGTCTTGTTTAGTTCTTCCTATGTTACTATTTGCCTTAGCGGTGAATCCTGTGTTAGGTTCTGATCTATCGATACCCATATGAGAGTATCCTAGATAGTGAAAATTGTCTTTATCTTCTGTTCTTTTTTTTTTCTTTTCAAGTTCCTTCTTTTTAGTTTTGGCTGCCAATGGACTATATATATTGCGTGAATCATAAATAGTGCAGATTGAAAAAAAACAAAAACGATAGTGCATAATTTTTGCTATGAAGTTGATTACTATTTGCCTCGCAATAATACTTTTAGTAAATTTTGCAGTTGGAACATTTTGGATATTCATTGAAAATTTTAAAAAGTATACAGGTTGATCTTTATCGATTTTTCCATTATTTGTCTTTGAAGTTTTTAGTTTAAGGAAATAATTTGACAGTTAACTAACTAATTCCCCTTCACTATTATTAGTACGAAATAATAATATGTTTGTGGCCCAAACTCGTCAGCCTATAAACATAACAAAGATAAACTACACAATTACGTATAGCGTGAAGGTTTGTGTTAGTGTTGTTAATGTATGGTTCATTTTTCAAGAACACCAAATTAAAAAAAAAAAAAATCAAGACACACAAAAAAAAAAGATTTCTCTTTTTGAAA
>Ga0041059_1003399_pt1 | contig 10929 bp, 15 predicted proteins | sample AraColnosormetaG_FD_56232 | JGI IMG/M metagenome (GOLD analysis project Ga0041059, IMG submission 56232) | Arabidopsis roots microbial communities from North Carolina, USA - Col MF nosort | ecosystem: Host-associated > Plants > Roots > Unclassified | place: USA: North Carolina | collected... | reverse complement strand
ACACACACTCTCTCTCTCTCTCTCTCTCTCTCTCTCTCTCTCTCTCTCTCTCTCTCTCTCCTCTCTCTACCTCTAGACACTTCTCATTCTCCGAAATAAAGATTTGCCCTCTATCTATAGGCGGAGGGGCAAACATGCATAGTGACAAGTGTCAGCGGCGACAGATAACATTACCATCGTGACAAATGTCCACCAGTCGCGAGAAGTATTGTATTTTTCAGCGACATATGTCCATCTTTATGATAAATGGTGTTTATGCGCCCGCATGGTCGCCACCTCGTAGATTTTACGATATAAAATACGATTTGCCAAGATATGCTCTCCAAAGTCCGACCATAAAAACCGCCCAAATTTACTAAATCTTATTTGTTTTCCCCACATGTAACAACAAAATCCTTGATGTCCCATCGAATCCTCATTACCCCTAAAATTAGGTATTTACCACCAAAAATCATTACCTTTGTTTATGAGAACTGTGTCATGATGTTACATATTCTGCACTACGTGTTCCGTCCATTCATCTCAAAAATTCACCAAACATCTCTTATACCCGTGAGCGCCGATGATCGCATAAAACTAATCTAATTATCCGATGATAATTTACATTTTAACTCAATAATTTTTTAAAAGATAGACTCACAAGTCATTTCCAACAAAACCAAACATCCATCGTCGAGACAAATTATTTACCGTCTGTAGCCATTTTTATTACTATGACCAGATTATTATAAATCCAATGATGAATTGTTTTTGATAAATCTAATAACTAATTACTGCTTATTAGCCTTTGGATATATAGGCAAGCGATAATTACTTTATTGATTATGACTGTATGTGATACCTTGTCTAACTATTTGGTACCACTAGTAGTTTGTTCATGGTACGACTATTAGTTTCTTTGTTGTACGACCATATCATTGTCTGATCTGTAGTATTATCGTTGTCGATCTTGACAAAATATTGATATGATCTCCCCAACTATTATTACATAAGCATATGTTGATAACCGATATGATTACTTGAGTGTCTCTCTCAATTTTGTACAACCTAGTACAAATATCCTCTCAAATTTTAAGGTTTTGGTCAAGCTTCCACGCATGTTTCTCTCATTTATCATTCAAAATTGTTAGGATCATTACAATGTTATTTTGGTAAAGGAGAACTGTCCGATAGACCTTCTATCCTTTCGTAGATCCTTTATGATCATCAATGTATTTCGAAGTGCGTGCGCCAACAGTCATCAAAAGACATTTTCTTGTCTTCTCTAAACCTTTATCAAATCATATATTTGAACCTATATCATTTCAAAGGACCATAACTTGAACCAATATTTTTCTTGTCATGGGGTTTCAAATGTCGGATTATGATTTTGGAGAGATATAGGTTTTAAAATTTTGATTCGGAAAGATATAATTTTTTAACTTTGCTTTCGAAAAAATCTAACACGTGTTTTAGTTTGTTTTTTTTAGTAAGCCACAGGGAGAAGAATGTCTCCCTGCATTTTATTAAGAAACTAAAGAAAAGAAATCAAGTTCGGACATGCCTCGGAAACGCAGTTCCTCGGTCATTATCCTCTACAATCATCGCCACAAAGGGCGGAACAACATCTAACATATGAAAACCTAAAGGTAAAGAAAAAGCATAGTTCGCTAACCCGTCCACAAGACGGTTAGCTTCCCTATACACGTGAGTAACCCGGACTAACCAGTCCATTTATAAGAAGCCATGGCACAAACGCACCAGGAACGACAACGAATGAGTATCACTAATCCCCGTCGTTAAGAACCCAACCACCAACTCTGAATCAACCTCCAACTCAACCCGTGTAAACCTCCTCTCCCAAGCCATATAGAGTCCGTAGTACACCCCCCATAATTCCGCTAATGGAGCTGAACAAACACCTATATCCAAGGCAAACCCGCCACACCAATGCCCTATCCCGTCTCGCAACACACCACCTGTCGTGGCTAACCCCAGATTGCCCCGAGAAGCTCCATCGGTGTTCAGTTTCACCCATTCACCATCCGGCGGTTTCCAGGCTACCAATCTTTCCACTCTAGTACGTAAGCCTCCATTTTGACTATGTATTGCATGCGCATGGCTTACTTCAGCAGCTAAGTCTCTAAAAAATTTTACTCTGTCTCGACACTTACCGACCTCTCCAAATACATAACCGCACCTCCACTTCCAACTCCACCAAACCACAATAGCGAACAGAGTTGCCCACGCATAACCCGTCTCAGCATTCTTCATTCCTAGATTGACGTAAAGCCAACCAAAAAGCGAACCATTAAAAAAGTCATAGCTCCTTTGAACCTGAACTAGCCTGCGCCAAATGCCCGCAATTGATGGACAGTCTTTTAGAACATGCAAAATTGTTTCATCACCACCTTTGCAGACCTGACAGACACTTGTATCCCCAATATGCCTTCAAATCCTTTCCACATTCGTCATAATGACCTGCTTACCAACTAACCAGAGAAAAGTTTTAACCCTCTCCAGAGCCACCACCCGCCACAGACGATCAAAGAAAGCAGCCATATTCGGTCTTGGATCATGATCCTCAGTCAGCAACCTATAGGCCGATTTAACCGTGAAAACACCATCTGCAGAATAACCCCAAGACAGCCTATCTCTCGCACCAGTCACAGAATCCACGACGACAGCCGCTAACTCCAGCCGAGTGTGATATGAGATATATGGCTCAATTTTATCCAGCTTCCACCCTAGTCCATTAGCCCATAAGTCTTTAACTCTCAACTCCTTCTCTGAGTTTGGAATCTCAATAACTGCTCTGTTTATTAAGGCCTCATGCGATAACCAGTTATCAGACCAAAACAGAATATCACGCCCATTTCCAACGACCCACCGACTGCCCCGTGAAACCACTTCCCGAAGCCCTGCAACAACACTTCGCCAAGTTGACGAACAAGGCCGTTTCTTCTCCACCCATGTTCGATCATTCAACTCACCCACCCTATACTTGCTGCGTAAGATCCTAGCCCAAAGACTATATCGATCATTAATAAGTCTCCAGCCTACTTTCGAAACCAGAGCTTTATTCATGCACTTCGACGTTCGAATACCAAGACCACCCTCACTCTTTGGCAAACAAACTCTGTCCCACGCAACCAAATGCAACTTCTTCTTTTCAGCTGAGCTGCCCAACAAGAAAACTCTAGCCAACTTATCCAGACCCTCCAACGTTGACTGAGGCAGAGAGATTGTACTCATTGTATGGATTGGGATCAAAGATAAAACCGACTTGGTCAATGTCAGTCTACCCGCAAAACTCAAAGACCGGCCTTTCCAACCCGCTAACCTTGAAGACACTCTTTCAAGCACTTCACCAAACGTATCCTTGTTGATCCGCCGTTGAAGAATAGGCATTCCTAGATACTTCCCCAACTCTCTTGTTGATTTGATACCGCTCTCTTTACTAATCAATTTCTCCAAATCTCTTGAGACATTTTTGGAGAAGAAGATCTTGGATTTGTCTAAGCTCACTTTTTGTCCAGAAGCTATACAAAAGGTCTCCAAAATTCTGCGTATAACTCGGATTTGAGAGACCGACGCTTCTGCAAACAAGATCAGATCATCCGCAAAGCAAATATGCGAGATTTTTGGCCCTCCTTGAGACAGTCCAATCGACTTCCACTCTTTGACAGCTACAGCCCTATCTATCATATGACAAAGCCGCTCTAGACAAAGAACAAACAGATATGGTGATAAGGGATCGCCCTGACGAAGCCCCTAGGATGGCATAAAACCTTCTGTTTTTTCTCCATTCCATAGAACACTCATCGACGGGCCAGCAACACATTGAAGGATCCATTGAACCCACCTCTCCTCCATACCCGCAGCTCGTAAAGTGTCTTCGAGGAAGTCCCAACGAATCTAATCATAAGCCTTCTCTAAGTCAAGCTTTAACAACATCCAACCTTTCCTCCCCTTCTTCCTATTCAATGAATGAACAGCCTCTTGAACTACAACAATATTATCCAGACTAAGCCTCCCCGGAATAAAGCTAGACTGTGAAGGACCAATCAGTTTCCCAATTACTTTCTTCAGACGTAACACCATCATCTTGGTAATCATCTTGAAAATAGCATTACACAAGCTTATAGGCCGAAACTGATTCATTCTTTCAGGTTTTGGAACTTTTGGGATGAGAACAACTAATGCATCATTCGTTTGTGGCGGTAGAATTCCAGAGGAAAAGAAATCTAACGCGAACCGAATCACTGAGTTACCAACAACCTCCCAACAACTCTGATAAAAAATTGGTTGATACCCATCGGGACCAGGTGCTTTATACTTCCCCATACTTCTAATCGCTACCTCAACTTCAGTGGCTAAAAACGGTTTATTCAGAGACAACACTTCCTCTCTTGTGAGCCGCTCCAACCCGTCTTGTGGTAGAGGATTCACGACTTGAAGAACGTCATCCATAGAATACAGCCGCTGATAATACTGCACCGCCAGCGCTTCCAACTCTTTAGCATCAAAAATCCATGTACCCTCTTCATTATGTAACCTCTCAACACGGTTCTGTCTGCGACGAATAATAGTTGTGGTATGGAAATAATTTGTATTTCGATCCCCAAGCGCAATCCACTTCTCCCTTGATTTCTGAAACTAAATTATTTCCTCTTGCTCCAAAACTACGTCAAAAGCTTTAATTAAATCCTCCTCTTTACGCAACATATCATCGGATTGATGCACATCCAAAGCATCCTGCACTACTTGAATCTCCCTCATCAACTCCTCTTTTTTCTTCTTGACGTCCCCAAACACATCTCGATTCCACTTCTTAAGCTTTAGGCGTAAAACAGTAAAAGCCTCAGTAGGAGCAAGTCCTTAAAGCTCGGGTGCTACAGCCACATAGCCTCAAAACGAAATGGTCTTCTACTTGGATTACGTTCAACAACAGGACACAATTGAACATATAAGGGCGCATGATCTGAAGCCAAGAAGGGTAGATGTGTCACTCGCGCATCCTGCCACTTCAACCTCGCATGAGCACAACACATAACCCTATCCAACCTCTTTGCCACAAAAGTATTTTCCACTCTCCCTCGTTTCCATGTGTATTTATTCCCACTGAACCCCATGTCAATCAGCGAGACCCTGTTAATCCATTCGCCAAATTCAAGGGAATCCGGAGACATGCTCCCATTGCCTCATGTTCTCTCATCAAGCCGAACGATTGTATTAAAGTCGCCCCCGATCACAACAGGTCCGTCAAGCCTTTCTATTATCTCAGTTAACTTCTCCCATAACCCACTCCTCCTTGAAGCAGACGGAGCCGCATAAACAGCGATAATATTTAAAACTTCAGAATCACTCTGCAACCGTACAACAACAAACTGATCTGATGACTCTATGATTGTTAAGTCTCCAAAACCCGACCTCCATAACAACCATATACCACCACTTTGACCCACCGCATCCACTCTATAAGAATTATCGAAGCCTAACCCCCGACAGATCCTCTCAGCCCTGTTCCCTCCAGAATGAGTCTCAAACATAGCAAGAAAATCTGTTTTATAATTCTTCAACATATAGCGAATTGCTCTTCGAAAATTGGGTTTATTCGCCCCCCGGCAGTTCCAAAATAGACAATCCATTAAAAATTGTAGATTTAAACACCAAACTACCGAGGAATAGCGTCACGCCATCTCCACACCAGTACTCTCCACGACCAATCCTTCCTACACCACGATCGCCGTATCGCACAACAATTCCTTACTTTGTTGTATTTGGTTCATATTCTGAGGCAACTCCATGCTCATGTCCATCTCACCTGAACGCGTCTCAAGACCACTAACAAAGGCTCCACCTGGTCGACCAACACTCCTCTGTTCAACTCTCAATCTTTTTCCGTTAGCTGATAACGCATCCCCAACTAGATTTGAGCTTTCACCTTTCGTGGGCCCAAAAATTAACCCTCTAACAGGCTTATTTACAGACCCTTGTTTCTGTCTTGGCCCATTGGGCTCCATAATTATCAACCCTCCATTTCGTTTCCATTTTGGCCCGCCTTTATTCCCGCCTTTTCCTTTTTTGAAGGTCACATTAACTTGAGCTTCCTTAACTTGCGTGACACCCGACTCCTTCCGCATATTCTTCCCTTTATACTTATTCTCCTTATTCGACCCTTCTAAAATGGCAACTTCCCCTATCTCAGCAGATACCATATCTTCTTCTAACCCACCAAAACGATTTGATATCTCCACCCCCTGATTTTTAGGAAGTTCCCTTAAACTGCGATTTGAACGACCACCGGAGGAACCCGCCGCAAACACCATCTTTTGCGCCGGTTTTTCCACCCGTATCCCCGACTGTCTCACCACTGTGAATCCTTCTTCAACTTCTGGTGATGAAACCACCGCCGCTCTCTCCGTACTCGGCTATGCTCTAGCCGGACTCCTTACTGACACATTTCTTGGACAAGTGTGCACCAAATGCCCATACAAACCACACAAGGAACATATCTTGGACAAACCTTCATACGCCACAAAGTACCTATCTCCATTAATTAACACTGTCCCCTTCAAAGGTTTGGCTAAATTAACTTCAATACATACTCTTGCAAACCGTCCCCTACCAAAAGTAATCGTATTCAGATCAACCTTAAGAAGCTTCCCCAGCCCACGAGCAATCTCCTCCAATAAACATCTATGGTAATAGTTAACTGGGATATTTGTTAACCTCACCCACACCGGCGTTGTAACGATATCATCCCTCAATGGATCAAAATTTGGTGACCAATCTTGTACCATCAGATAATTACCAAAAACCCTCCATGGTCCTCCGGTTAGAGCCGCCAAATATTCTTCTTCCAACTCAAATCTAATCATAAAAAACTGACGGGGCAAATCCATCACCGTCATAGCCCCCGACGGTTTTCATAACTCCTGTAACTTACGACTCAGCACCAAAATAGGAATTTGATTCCCTAGCACCTTAACTATCATACATCTCTTCCAAAGCCCATTCATGGCTTCCAACACCTCTTCCCCTATGGTGATAACTGGCTCTCCATCCTCCCCATTCGGAAACTCCAACCTCACCCTCTCACGTACAAACGCATCGTCAATCACATTCTCCGGTTTCAGAATACCTCCACCAACACTCCCTTTATTACTAACACTCATATAACGAAGGAAAAGTCTTACAGGTCATTTTATTTCAGTGCATAATCGTACGAGCATTTGCCTTTTTTGGTTACAATATTTTCAATTACCTAATAATAATAATAAATATTATAGTGTACAGGTAAAAATTGACTTGAGCATCAGAGAGTTCTCGAAATTAACAAATCAAGTGGTAGAATACAAACGTCGTATTTATATTCATATAATCACTAACATCTCCTTAAGATTTAGTTTGATCATAGCACCTATAAATATCAAATCAATTTCTTGAATAAATTCTAAACCACCTTGATAAGTCAAATACTCTATTTGTGTCTTTAAGCATACAAATATTAGATTAAGAAAAAAAAAATATTTCTCTATTTTGTATATATCTATTTATATATGTGAATTTAAAATTTAACGATTTTATTGATTTTATAACATCTGTTAACGGCTGATAAATCACGGATTTGAATATACTAATAATTAAAAGATAAAGTATTTTTAGAGAAATATCTTTTTCTAACTAAAAAGTTAAGGTATTAAACGTTCAAAAATGAATACATATGCTTTTTGTTATTATTTAACGATGTTCATTGATTCCATAATGTTCGTTAAGTCAAGGGTTTAAATATACCAACAATTCAAAAAAGATGTATTTCGGACCAAATATAATTCAATGAAATACTTTTCTTTAAACTAAAAAATAAAAGTATTAAATATTCAAATAAAATAGATGGGATAATTTTTGGGTTTTGTCGTGTACAATTATAGTTTAAATTATGAATGAAGTTATATTTTACACATTTGTAGAATTCGTTTATATTTTATTATTATTACTTTTTTTGAACAAGGAATTGGTTTATTTTATTGGGTGAATTAAATTTCTATGCTTAGACGAATGCGAAATTAGGAAAGTATGAGTGATGATTTTATATTTAGTTCTTTCTCCTCCCGACAACAAATTCTGACATATTTATCCCTACTGAGCAGAGATATTGTTGGATACGTAATGATTATGCAACATTTAATTCTAACACAAGTATGAAGATAATTAGGTTAGTCGATAATACGTTATTTGATATGGTATCATAGGTTATATTAGAAGATTCTTGATAGAAAATAAGAATAAATAAAACTATGCCCAATAGTAGAAGACGATAACCAGATAGCAGATAATAAAGTTAATATAGTTGTAGGGCTTCACCACTCGCAATGAAATGTCGAGTTATTACACGTGTAGTGAGAGTACCGCAAAAATTCGTATATGGTAATAAAGTATCCGATAATCAATCTGTTAGGGGTTAAAACTTCAACACACGCAATAAAATGTCGAGATATTACACAGAGTAAAACAATATGAAATGTCGAGATAATGAGATAGCAGATAATAAAGTTAATATATTCATAATAGAGTTAATATATTCACTACTCGCAACACGTGAGACGAATTCTGAACCGCAAAAACTTGTGTACGGTAACAAATTATCTGATAGCAAACCAATTAGGAGTTAAAACTTCAAAACACGCAATGAAATGTCAAGATAACGAGATAGCATATAATAGAGTTAACATAGATATAGGTCCTCTCGCAATGAAATGTCGATTTATTACACATAGGGAGAGTAAATAAAATGTAGAATTCTGAACCGCAATGTCGATAATAAAGTATCTGATAATAAATATGTTAGAGGTTAAAACTTCAACACGCGCAATAAAATGTCGAGATATTACACAGAGTAAAACAATATGAAATATCGAGATAATGAGATAACAAATAATAAAGTTAGTATATTCATAATAGAGTTAATATATTCACCACTCGCAACACGTGAGACGAATTCTGAACCGCAAAAACTCGTGTACGGTAATAAATTATCTGATAACAAACCAGTTAGGAGTTAAAATTTCAAAACACGCAATGAAATGTCGAGATAACGAGATAGCATATAATAGAGTTAATATAGATATAGGTCCTCTCGCAATGAAATGTCGAGATAATGAGATAACAGATAATAAAGTTAATATATTCATAATAGAGTTAATATATTCACCACTCGCAACACGTGAGACGAATTCTGAACCACAAAAACTCGTGTACGGTAACAAATTATCCGATAACAAACCAATTAGAATGAAAGAGACGAAGAAAAAACATGAGGTAAATATAGATTGGACCGAAACGACGCCTCGATTGAAAACTATCAAAATAATATAAAAATTTAATTCACCCACCAAAATATCCAAAGCAAGATCTTCTACTATTCGCCTTACACAAAGAGATATAAGAGCTACATTTAGATTTCTACTAGACATAGGGATACACGCGTTTTTATTTTTGCAACAGTAGCGCTGAAACTTTTGGGAAATTAGAATCTAAATACTGAATCCACTGAGCATACGTGCAATTTTCCTATTTTATTTTACTATTTCATGAACTAAAATTTCTAAAAGTTTTTATTCGTTCAACTTCGAAATATTTATACTGAAACCTCCTAAAATCATTAATCCAAATATCCTCTTTTAGAACACATAAGTAAAACGTTCAAATCAAACCGGCTCAAACGTCCCAGTCCATTTACTTTACTTCTAAACCAAACCAATTCAAAATCACTCTCATTTATTTTCGTTCCTAAATTAAATAGTAAATTAAAAAGGGAAAAATGTCAAAAAAAAGCGTCAACTTTTAAATTTGGGACGAAAAAAGCCTGAACTTTCGAAATGTCATTTAAATCTTAAAGTTTTGTTTAACTTTATAAAAAAATAGTTAAGTTTTGTTGACTGGGACATTTTAAGCATACCGTAAAATTTCCGTCAACAGAAAGATAACGGAGTTAATTTTCCGTTAATAATCTAAAACGACGTCGTTTTTCAAAATAAAAATAAAGACGAAAAATGCTACCAACTAGAGATGAACCGTGGACCTAGAAGACTCTTTACCAACTGCCAACCACTGCGCCAAAGTAATATTTGATTAATACGCATACTTTATACACTTATATACATACACGTAATTAACTGAAAATAACAAACCTAAAAATCTCCATTGTTGCCTGAGACATAAACGGCGGTGAGCAGTTACAACGCTGAGACTAATCAAACCTAAATCCTCACGAGTTTGAATTTTTTTTTAGAACAAAATCAGATCTAGAGATGAGCTCCGAAACATAGACGTAGTCAAGAATTCGCAATACATAAAATCAACAAAAATAAACAGATCTCTAATTGTAAAATCGATTTTGAATCCGAGATCGTTACTCTCCCCAAACGAACCATCACTAGACAGAGACAATCTACAGTATCGAAACCTCAAGCTCATGTTGAACGAGATTCCCTCGTCACACCACCACCTCCTCACGCCGTTTTCTTCTTTTCTCAGGAACAATGGAATTCTGTTAGTTTCAATTAATTGCAGTATATATATACACAAGCTTTGATATGTATAATAGTTTACTATGGCTCGGTCGTTGAGCGTTTTGCTAATTAATTGAGAGGTCAGTGGTTCAACTCTAGTTGGCAAAGTTTTGCTTTTTTTTTTTAAAACGACGTCGTTTTAGATTATTAACGGAAAGTTAACTCCGTTATTTTTCTATTAACGAAAATTTTACGGTATGCCTAAAATATCTCAGTCAACGAAACTTAACTATTTTTTGACAAAGTCAAACCAAACTTTAAGATTTAAATTACATTTTAAAAGCTCATGCATTTTTTTTCCCAAATTTAAAAGTTGGCACATTTTTCCCAAATTAAAAATCAAAGTAAGAAAAAAAGAAGACTTGTCCAAAAA
>Ga0041059_1003398_pt1 | contig 10929 bp, 4 predicted proteins | sample AraColnosormetaG_FD_56232 | JGI IMG/M metagenome (GOLD analysis project Ga0041059, IMG submission 56232) | Arabidopsis roots microbial communities from North Carolina, USA - Col MF nosort | ecosystem: Host-associated > Plants > Roots > Unclassified | place: USA: North Carolina | collected 2013-09-02 | reverse complement strand
TTACATGAGTCCCATTATCTTTATATGTTTTAGTATTGTATTATCCCTCTTGCTTAATTTTATAGAGCTACATNTTTTTTTTTTTGGTTGGTTATGTTGGTCTTGATATTATTCTTTCTTATGTCTACCTTGTAACCAATGCAAGACTAGGAGATTTAAGTTGCAATTGTTTTTTCTGCATATAATTTGATTGACCTTGTAGCAGCTTTCTTAATTTAAGGAAGTGATTCTAACTACCAATGAAAAGATATTGTTTTTCTATATAACCACTAAGTTTAACGTTGAATCTTTCAAATAGAAGCTTCTCAATGGTATTAACTACTTTTTGTATGGTTTTCTATGATTTTGACAACCTATAGATTATTATACTAAGTGCATCGGCAAATAATCTATCGAGGTTGCGAGAACGAGCAGAGGAATATGCCGCACTGATCATGGAAGAACTTGCACCAGATGGACTCTATTCTCAGTACATAGAGGTGGTTCCATCACTTTTAACTCCCAATCTTGTTAAATGTCCTAACAGAAAACATGTTTAAATACCGTAAAACTTTTGATAGTGTGTAGATCAGTCTCTTTCTATGAGAGAGAGAGTAGAAGGGTTCTTTGTTAAGTTTGACCTTAGTAAGTGATGACGTTGAGCTCTCTTACCTTTCAAGTTCTCTGATAGGGACATTTGACTGAGTCAAAACCAATGAGCTTAAAGTTATGTGCTATGCAAGTTTGTTTTTGTATGGAATTAATATAATAAAAGGTTGACGAAGACAAAAATGTAGAGGTCCACATATAGAGCTTGAACAAATATTGTTATCAAAAATAATCTCTAGTGGTGTAGTGGCGTTTAAGTGTATGATTAAGAATTTAGATAATCTTACTGTGATTAGTAACAAATATTGTTTGAGAGACTGCCCACTTGCTTGAGACTGAGACAAGATAGGTAGTAGAACTCTGTCAACATTCTAATATGTTGTCTTTGTTATGGATTTGAAATGATGCAGTTAAAGGACCTAGAGATACTGCTACTAGAGAAGGACATATCTCATAGTTACAGCCTACCGTTCAGCCAGACGAGCCGAGCCTTAAGCCAGAACCTAAAGGATAGAAGATGGAGAATGAGCAGAAACTTGCTTTACTCTTTGCAAGATAATTGGAAGAGGATTTGGGTTTTGACATTGTGGTTTGTGATCATGGCCTGGTTATTTATGTGGAAATGCTATCAGTACAAACACAAAGACGCATTCCATGTAATGGGTTACTGCCTTGTCATGGCAAAAGGCGCAGCTGAGACACTGAAATTCAACATGGCTCTTATTCTTTTGCCGGTCTGTAGAAATACCATCACCTATCTCAGATCCACCGCTTTGTCCCACTCAGTGCCTTTCGATGACTGCATTAATTTTCACAAGGTTAATCATAAACCATTTTTTGTCTTGCCTTTCATAAGAAAGATACTATGCTTCAGCTGAATCCGACTTTCCGGTTTTTGCTTAAACGCAGACGATCTCTGTAGCAATCATTAGTGCAATGCTTCTTCATGCAACCAGCCACCTCGCCTGTGACTTCCCAAGGATTCTAGCATCTACTGATACAGATTACAAAAGATACTTGGTTAAGTACTTTGGTGTGACCAGACCCACATACTTTGGTTTGGTGAATACTCCTGTGGGAATCACTGGAATTATAATGGTTGCTTTTATGTTAATTGCATTCACATTAGCCAGTAGAAGATGCAGGCGGAACTTAACTAAGTTGCCGAAGCCATTTGACAAACTAACCGGATATAATGCCTTCTGGTATTCACATCACTTACTTCTAACTGTTTACGTCCTTTTAGTCATCCACGGTGTTTCCCTCTATCTCGAGCATAAATGGTACCGCAAAACGGTACATTCCATAAACTCTTTACCATTTTACTTTTTGCATGCTTACATAATTGGCTGTGGTAACAATAACATATACTGCATCCTACAGGTATGGATGTATCTTGCTGTACCAGTTTTACTCTATGTTGGTGAGAGGATCTTTAGATTTTTCCGTTCCAGGCTTTACACAGTCGAAATCTGTAAGGTAAAATCTCACTTACAGTTACATTTTGAACTGAATTACATGAAAAGACACATTGTCAATCATCTACTATTATCTCTATACCAACTCAAATGATTTGGTTTCAGGTTGTAATTTATCCCGGAAACGTTGTTGTGCTACGCATGTCTAAGCCTACATCATTTGATTACAAGAGTGGACAATATGTATTTGTTCAGTGTCCATCAGTATCAAAATTTGAGTGGTGAGTGTTTTATAGGGAACCAAAACAAGCCTAATAGCTTTCCTTGCAATCCTAGAACATATACAAACTCTGTTCTTTGACACCACAAAGACTAACTTAAAGATTCTCGGTCCTAAACTCCATCTCCAGGCATCCATTTTCTATTACTTCTTCCCCTGGAGATGATTATCTCAGCATTCACATTCGTCAGCGCGGTGATTGGACAGAAGGGATTAAGAAGGCATTCTCAGTGGTATGTCATGCCCCTGAAGCTGGAAAAAGCGGACTTCTCAGAGCAGATGTACCAAACCAAAGAAGGTGCATAAAATTCTTTAAAATTCAATATATTATTCTCAGAATGTGAATTTTGATACTCTCTCTTGTAATATAGTTTTCCAGAGCTGTTGATAGATGGACCTTATGGCGCTCCAGCGCAAGACCATTGGAAGTATGATGTGGTATTACTGGTTGGCCTTGGAATCGGCGCAACACCTTTCGTTAGCATTTTGAGAGATCTACTCAATAACATTATTAAGCAACAGGAACAAGCTGTGAGTATAACAAGCTTAAAAACCTTGTTGATGAGTAACAGAATCTCAACTAAACTTTTTTGGAGTTATGTTATATTCTCAGGAATGCATCTCAGGTAGTTGTAGTAACAGCAACATCTCGTCGGATCACAGTTTCAGTTGCTTAAACTCAGAAGCTGCGAGTCGGATTCCGCAAACTCAACGGAAGACGCTGAATACCAAGAATGCTTACTTTTACTGGGTAACACGAGAACAAGGCTCGTTCGATTGGTTCAAAGAAATCATGAACGAGATTGCTGATTCAGATAGAAAGGTAAAAACAATACACTTATTCATTTTAAATTCAAAAGATTGTATGATTTCAAGTTACTCACTGACGTATTTGTCTTGTGAACAACTACAAGGGTGTTATTGAGATGCACAACTACTTGACTAGCGTCTACGAAGAAGGAGATACTCGATCCAATCTTCTCACTATGATCCAAACGTTAAACCATGCCAAAAATGGCGTCGACATTTTTTCAGGAACCAAGGTAATGATCTTTAATGATTAGTTGATTACTTTATCACAAACAACACTCTTTTCTGATCTTGTATAACAACTTTTGGTTATTTTAGGTAAGGACACATTTTGGGAGGCCAAAATGGAAGAAAGTTTTATCAAAGATTAGCACCAAACATAGGAACGCAAGAATTGGTAACACACAGAAACATCAGTTCACTGAAATGATATTCGATATCGCGGTGTATATTTGCCTTGTCTGAAGAATGTTTTTTTGTTTGTTACAGGAGTGTTCTATTGTGGAGTTCCAAGTTTGGGGAAGGAACTTTCAACACTCTGCCATGAATTTAACCAGACGGGAATTACCAGGTTCGATTTCCACAAAGAACAGTTCTAACTGGTAAAAGGATTAATCCCCCACGATTATGGTTTTTTGAATGAATGAATCAATGTTCATGTTCGTTCTCGTATCCTACTTGTTGTGTTTTCTTTTCGTTTTGTGTATCACAAATACCAACTTTTAACCATTTCATCTAGAGTAGGACTGTTAAAAAATGTAAAAAGTCACAGTTAAAGCTTGTGAAGAAAAAAAGAGTGTAAAGGAGTAAAAATGAGAAATTCAAACAAAGGGGGATGATGGGATCATTGGGATGATTGGTTCTGTCTGTTCAATTGTTTTCAAATTTGAGCACTTATTATTGGGCCTGTCTTTGAGCTCTCTTATTATTATGGGCCGATAACTAGTTTGGCCCATTTGGTTATCAACTTGAAAATGAATGAAGAAAGCTGGGGAAAAGGGTCTTTTTAAACCCGAACTGACTCAAAAGCCTCAAAAATTTCACTGTTCCTTGGTTCTTGACCGGTTTAGAATCATGGTTTCGGTTTTGAATCATATTTGCTTTCTTGGACATGAGAAAGTAACTGGGCTTCATCATTGTTTTAGCTCATTGGGCCCATATTACGACTCGAGCTAACGCTGTCAAGTTAAATGCTTTTTCACTTTCTAGAGCATTCTTTTTTAAACACTTCTTTTAACCAAGAGACGGTTCCTACTTCTCTAATATTTTTATTTTCTAGTTTTTTGGCCAGCAGCAAAATATTATTTTAATTTAGTGTCAAGATAATTAAATTATCATTGTCTTTTGAATGCAGACCGAAAGTACATGAGTCACATAAGCAAGCGGCTACGATTCAACCACGTGTCACATGACCACCGGTTCGACCGTTTCTTTGTCCAGCCGCGTGACACCTGAACCAGAAAAGTTTAATAGCCATTTTAATAACAGAGCCGTTAATTACACGTGACTTAAAAAGCCGTTATCCTTAACAGCGTTAACATCTCGGTCCTGTGAAAACACTTTTTATATGTCCCCACGACATTTATCTTTTCCTAAGCATCGCTCTAGTTAAGGAAGCAGCAGGTTTGGATCCGAACCAACCAACGGATCAGATCAGAAACAAAATATTCAACGGCTCAGATTTATTCTAATTTTCCTCCTTTTATTGTTGGTTTTTTCATTCGACTTCGAGATCTTTCTTCTCAGAGGTGTAACGAAAACGCTAGAACAATAACTTTGATCGTTCTTCTTCTTCTCTTGAATCGGAAACAATGGCGGATGAACATAAGCATGAAGAATCTTCACCTAATTTGGATCCAGCAGTGGAGGTTGTAGAGAGGGAATCGTTGATGGAGAAGTTATCGGAGAAGATCCATCACAAAGGTGATTCGTCGTCTTCATCATCATCAGATGACGAAAACGAGAAGAAGTCTTCGTCATCGTCTCCAAAGTCTTTGAAATCGAAGGTTTATCGTTTGTTCGGAAGAGAGAGACCTGTTCATAAGGTTCTCGGCGGCGGAAAACGTATGTTTACTCTGATCCCGTTTCGATATTTGTTCTCAGTTTTTTAAAACGAATTCGTTTGCGTTGGCTTGATCTGTTTGATTTTCTCACTAGTTTAAGGGATCCGTGAAGAAGATCGTTTGAATCTACATAGAGGTTTACATTGATTTGAATTCGATTTCGATTTTGATTTCTGACTAGTTTGAGAGAATTTGTGATGGAATTGATTTTTTTTTTTTTGGAAATGTGTATAATGATCTTGTGAGATTCTTGTAGTTATTGATGATATGGTTCTTATTTCGTGATTGATAAACCCTAATTTGGTGATCTTTTTAATTGCAGCGGCAGATATATTTATGTGGAAGGACAAGAAAATGTCAGGAGGTGTATTTGGCGGTGCTACAGTGGCATGGGTGCTATTTGAATTGATGGAGTATCATCTTCTTACTCTGTTATGTCACGTTATGATCGTTGCTCTTGCTGTGTTGTTTCTATGGTCTAATGCCACTATGTTCATTCACAAGTAAGTTTTGTGGTCAATCATATGAAACAGGTCAAGGTTGTCAAGCTTATTTGACTCATCTTCGTTACCAAATTTTCATTCTCTTTCAGGTCTCCACCAAAGATTCCTGAAGTTCATATCCCTGAAGAACCTCTTCTTCAGCTTGCTTCGGGTCTTAGAATCGAAATCAACCGTGGGATCTCTTCTCTTCGTGAGATTGCGTCGGGGAGGGATATCAAGAAGTTCCTCTCTGTATGTTTAAACTGTCCTGGACTTACTCGTTACTCCTCTCTCGATGTCTCACTTAAGTTTGACACTTATTGTACTGTTTGATTGAATTAGGCTATTGCCGGATTGTGGGTTCTATCGATCTTGGGCGGCTGCTATAGTTTCTTGACATTGGCATACATAGGTAACACTTACTGTTGCTAAAAGTATTTTGCTTCTGCCTTCTCTCTTATTCTGACATTGCTGATGAACGGTTATTGATTTGGTCCAGCTCTGGTTCTGCTCTTCACTGTTCCTCTTTTCTACGACAAGTACGAAGACAAAGTAGACTCATACGGTGAGAAAGCAATGGCTGAGTTGAAGAAGCAATACGCTGTGTTGGACGCAAAGGTATTCAGCAAAATCCCAAGAGGACCGTTGAAAGACAAGAAGAAGGATTAGTTTTTTTTGGGGTTTTTGTTTTGTGTGGGTTTTCTTTGGAGTGCAATGTGCACAATGCTCTGGTTTTTATACACGTGGGTTGTGTTGTGTTGTGAATTGGTAATCTAAAAGGTTATGTGTTAGATCTCAACCCAAATTTTACTTGACAACTTTGCTTTGTTTTTGGAGTGGTTTGTGGCATTAGCACAATGATTGTAGTCGTTCTCTTGATCTATATTTTTAATGTACTGATTGATTTCTGTGTTTCTAATATGGTACGTTACTCAAATATCGTTTTTTCTCGATTATATATTTGTAGTATGTCTTGATATCAAACAAGTCAGGATGGCCGAGTGGTCTAAGGCGCCAGACTCAAGTTCTGGTCCTCGTAAGAGGGCGTGGGTTCAAACCCCACTTCTGACAATTTAGATTTTTATTTTCTCTGAGCTCATTTTTTAAGTGTTTGTTACTTTATTTGTCCAAAAAATAAAAATATAACATGTTTGTATATTTACTGGTTATATATATGTAATAAGTATGAATATTAACAAATGTCAGTATGGCCGAGTGGTCTAAGGCGCCAGACTTAAGTTCTGGTCCTCTTACGAGGGCGTGGGTTCAAACCCCACTGCTGACAATTTATATTTTTGTTAATTTTAAATTATAATTACCTTCTTTTTTCTTTCCTTTATACTATGTTTTCTCATTTAACCATGTTTTTGTTTTTTCTTAAACGGTCTTATGTTTCTCAGGTAACAATCAGCTAAATAAGTAACTAGTTAAAAGTTAAAACGCTTAAGATCAATTTGTATCAAATGGTGAATCCTGAAACATAATAATATAATGGGTTCCACTTCTTATCTTTCAACAAAATAATTGTGACAACAGGATCATTTCACAAACTTGTCATAATTGTTTTGGTTCAACACATGTTCTCATTAATGGTTTTTCTTTTTTTTTTTCTTAAACAAAAGAATGGCCATATCATATGTTCCCGGAATCAGATAACTATTATTATTGCATAAATGAACCATCTATGAATTATATAATTTAGTCTATAAAAATCATTTTGATTTGTATAACTATTACTGAGATAATGAGATTTACTGATGCTTAAACATTTGTGAATAGAAAATAAGTAACTTTAGCTTGGCCTTATTCTTTTCACAGTCGCATGGACTGCAACACAAAATTAAAAGCCAAAGACTCATTAAATTAGGATTGATGACCCATCAACTTTCCCTACTTCATAAAAAAAGCTTGGAGGGCTATCACTGTTATTTGCGGTGTCTCCGATATTATTAGACTTGAGTAAGAACGACAAAAGATGAAAGAAAAGAAGAACATAAGATTAAGGAGAAGTAAAAGCTTCTTCTTCTTTTTTTTGTCTCCACTTGTTGTCACTGCGACTTTGCGCCAAACAAACAACGCTTCTTTTTTTGGTTACCTAACTTTCTTTTCTGGCTATGTTGTTGTTAGGTTTAGGTAAATTAAATCGTGAATCAAAATTAAATTACGCAAACACAAGTCACCAACACCAACACACATGACAATAATTAAAACATGCACAAATATAAAAGTTTATTCGTTAAATTTAACAATACCAAAAAGAATGAGCTAAAAATCTATTATATTTAATTTGCTTTTTGTTTCTTAATTTTTATATATGGCAATCATCACATTCATGAATTAAATTCCATAAACAAACACAATCAAATTGATAAACAACAACATGAATGACAAAAAGAAAAACAAAAACCTAGATAGTAGAGAAGGAGCCGATATAAGACCTTGGTAGGTTCGAAGAGGATCGAGCCCATCCGCCGTTCCATGACTTGCCGGTTCAACCCCACCGCTTTAACCGGAACGGTTTAAGAAATCATCATAATCAAGGCCGGTTAAATGAGTGCAGGGAGTGAACATTGTTGTATTTCTAAGCTATATGGTGAAACCCTTTGGTGCACCTAGAAGCTTCCATGGAAGCTCAGCGCAAGCTCCCCAAATTTGGATTCAACCTTATAGAGCTAATGAGTTTGATTCATATTTAGGGAGATATTGATGAAGCTTCCATGGCTAAAAATGGGGAGAGAGGGAGTTTGTCTTTCTACTTCTTGACTTTATATATAGCATTGTTTTTTTTCTTAATTATTTTGATGGTGGAAGAGAAAGAATCTGACACTAAAATATATTTACTTCAATGCCATTCGTTAATAAAGAAATTTACATAAAATAACTAAAGGATCTTTTTTTTATAACTTTTAAGGTCTTCTTGGTTATAACATTAGTTGATTAAGACAATAACATTAGTTGATCTTTGACTCTAATAACGGATCTTCGTTGATATATTAATATATCATTGTCTAATACTCTAATACATACGGTAAAAATTCTGAATTCATGAATAAATCATATTAAAAGTTTTCTGATCAAGAATTCTGAATCTCAAATCCATATCAGAACTTAAGCATGTTTTCTTTGTCACCTTCTTTTGGCAACTCGACTTATAGTACCCCTGAATAGATTGCCACCAATTATGCTCCACGCACTCTACATTCGACTGCTCCGGTTACAATCATTGGAGGGTAATACACAAATAATATTAAAACACTTTTGATTTACTAAATGAATATTTACAATTACTGATCTAGAGTGCAAGACCAATCAAAGGTCTAGAGTGCGTGCGAGGGACCCCAAGTCCACGACCAATCTCTTTAATTTTGCTGCCGCTTTGTCTATTTTCAATTGGCCATTCCTCTTTTTAATTAATTTTATATTCAAAAAATTGAATATTTCCACGAAATCCTTACTCTATGTCCACCAACCAAGTCACACATGATTTATAGAGAACATGTAAAAAGCATAAAGTAATGTTACTATTAGTTATTTTACAAAAACAAAAAGTTAGTTATTTTTTAATTTAATGTTAAATTATATTTAAAAATATATCATATTACATATCTAAAAATAGGGGGTTTTACGGACCAATCCAAATTGATAACGAATTTAAACGTATTTTGTATGTAAATTGGCGGATCAGTCCACGGATTACAAAAATTTAATAAAAATAAATAAATAATATATATAAAGCTTTTTGCTGATGGTCCTAGCAGACTGGCCATCGCAGTCTATTAGAAACTAATACTATTGCGGACCAATGCGTTTGACACCTCTAGACATATGTATATGGACCAAAATATGTTTTACTGTAAGAAAGCATAAGACCATGAGCCGATTCCTCTTTTATATTTTAGTCCACAAAATCATATCATGTTCATTGGCAAGGAGAATGTCCATCCAATATCCTATTTTTGAAAAATGTTTCCCATTTTATGAAACTAAATGACAAGGTTTTCTTGTAAGTCTACTAAAAACATTGAAATGGGGTTTCTCCCTCGTCTTGTGTTTTAGCGGCGCCGGCATTTAAGCAGCATCCTCGCGATTTTTGTGTGACGTAAAAGCTGATTTCTTAATTTTTTTTTTATTTTGAGTTTTGTATACGTCGTTTGTGCGATTTTTGTTTGCTCTATTTCTGTATTACGTCTTTAGTTTATGTTCGGTTTCGTTTGAATTTTTTTGTGTGGTTTTTTCTTTCGTTGTTATTTTCGTGGACTATGTTCTTTAGGTTTCCCTTATGTTTATCAATTGATTATTTGTTTATTTGTGATAGAAACATCGCAAGTCATTTTTATTTAACCACTACAAAAAAAAATGATTATGTACTAACCTGATGAAATCAAATTATCATTTTTATTTATAGCTTGTCTTTAAATGTTCATAAGCTACATTATTATTCTTATGGGAATTTATATATTACAATTCGTTGCTTTTTATTCTTATGGAATTTATATATTACAATTCGTTGCTTTGTGTTCTTACTCTTATCAATTTATCATGGTATTATAGTTTTCATAAAAATCATATGGAATTTTGTCAGCTTCCTTGATCTAAAGAGAAATAATTAAAGGATAAATCAGGTTACAAAATGTATCGTTTCCGAAACCTTTTTTTGTTATTAAGAATTATACAATCATTTTTATGAAACTCTAATTCAAAAGATTATCTTTCGTATATCAGTTTATAATAATTACCATGAGATACATGTGTTTCGTGACATATCACTGCTTTAATGAAATTAGTTTTCTAAAACTTTATTCGTTGTGCGTTCATCTTACACTCTGGAAAGAAAATTCTATTTAATTGTTTAATTTGTTTTAGTTTCCTGTATATTTGTTTGTTGTCTTCTCACTTGTAAATTATAATCATCTTTTGTAACTTTTGTTTGCTCCCTTTTTAATTTTTATTTGTTTAATCATTTGGAGATATAATCAAGAAGACGAAGTCCAACACATAGTGATCTCTAAAGGAAGAAAAAGAGGAAACAGTATATTCTTCACTCTTTTGTGACATATATATATCATTATTTTTAATGGGCTCTCAAGATCGAAATCATTTTTTTTTTGTCACCTGATTAAAACTTTGATCTTATATTTTGATTTTATTGTCTTGAACTTTTTTGGGTTTTCGTGACCCATTTAACGTGAATATAATTGTCATAAAATTTATAAATCCTATAACCAGATATCAACTACAATAGTAAGGTTCTGATTCTTGTTTCTCAATTTTTTTTTTTTTTTTTTTTT
>Ga0041059_1003397_pt1 | contig 10933 bp, 6 predicted proteins | sample AraColnosormetaG_FD_56232 | JGI IMG/M metagenome (GOLD analysis project Ga0041059, IMG submission 56232) | Arabidopsis roots microbial communities from North Carolina, USA - Col MF nosort | ecosystem: Host-associated > Plants > Roots > Unclassified | place: USA: North Carolina | collected 2013-09-02 | reverse complement strand
TTCATATATTATGAAGTACGTTGAAGTAATTTTAATATGATAAAAAGATTTAACTGATAAATATAATCATGAAATAAATAAAAATCATTATTATTTTCGATTTTTATTTCTTTCGAAATAAAATGTTTCCGAAATTGTTATTATTTTTCGTATATCAAAAATGAAAACATTTCTTCAAAAGATGTAATATCTTTGAAATAAAATGGAGTTTTAAATAAAAAGTCTTTGATTTAGTTATTATTTTCTTTTTAAAAAACATCGTTTTTTAATACCTAGTTAGTTGTACATATTTAATCATTCTTTAGTTTATATAGTATTAAAAACCATCAGAAAAAAACATATGTTTAATGAATTTTGTAACAAGAAAATATATTAAAATAAATTATAACTCGGTACATTGATCTGATGATAATAGATATAGTTAGGAGTGTCAAAATGGGTCAAAATTCATAGGTCAACTCAACTCAACTCAACCCATGAACCTTAATGAGTTGAAAATTTTGACTCAAATGAGTTGATGGGTCAAATGAGTTGATGAGTCAATTGGTTTGATGAGTAAAATGAGTTGGGTTATAATGGTTAATGGTTTCAATGGTTTACCCAATTAACCCATTAAGTTTTGTAAAATTGAATTAAACCAACTAAAATCTCTAAACCAATGTCAATTTAAGTTTAATCAACACATCTAAACCAATTTAATAAAATTAATATTTTTCCAAATTTCTTAAATATACAAACGATGAAATTGAGAAAAAGTAAACTCGTAATTTTTTCACCAAAAAAACATAAACCCGTGATTTTTCCGCCAAAAACGTAAACCCGAGATTTTCCCGCCAAAAACGTAAACCCGAGATTTTCCTGCCAAAAACGTAAATCCATAATTTTTCCGCCAAAAACGTAAACCCGTGATTTTCTCGTCGAAAACGTAAATCCGTAAAAAGTGGAATCGGTAAATATCCTAAGTTTGATGATAATGAATTAATATTGATAATTATTTATTATTATTTTATAATAATAATTAATTAAATTACTATTTAAATAGGTTAACCCATTTAACAACTCAACTCATCAAATTAAATAAGTTATGGGTTGACCCAACCCATTTAACAAAATGAGTTGGGTCAACCCATAACTCATTTAACCCTAAACTCATTTGATTATGAGTTAAGTTGAGTTGGGTTATCCATTTTGACATCCTTAGATATAGTGTTGTTTTTGTATAAAGATATATATAGTGTTGTTCCTTCAAAAAGATGATCTATGTTAATATACATAGAGTTATACTGGAATTGATACAACAAATATTCTGCCGACATAGATTAAACCAATTAGTTGGTACTTTCCACTTCATCACTAAACCAATCTGAACCAGAACCCCAATCAGATTGCGTGTACTTTTCTTTCGGTAAGAACCGGTGCCGACAAACCGGACATTTCATCTTGTTGTAGTCAACGATCCAACGGTCTAAACAATAATGATGAAACACGTGTCCACACTTGGGTAGCTGCCTAACCTTATCGTCGGACTCAAAATCTGACAAACAAACCGTACAACAATCTTCCGGATCGGTCGGAAGATCCGAGAACCGAACCACCGGGATCAACTCGTTAGCAAGACTCGCTGACGTAGAGAGAGCGTGTCGGGTCAGATCGGGTGCAGAGGTCTCGTTGTGGTCTAGAAAACGAGGTAGACCAATGTAAGGACAAAGAGCATCGACGATGTCTCTAAAGAAACCGATGACGTAAAGTATCTTTAATATGTAACTTGGAATCTGAAGCTCGGTGATGAAATCTTCAGGAAGACCCATGATTTAGAGAAAGATAGAGAAGAGAGCTAGATTGAGATGTGGAACTATAGAGACAAGAATAAAGTGTGTATAATAAAAAATGGTGAGATTTATAATTGTGTTTGGAGTACAATTCAAACCGGCAGCTGAAGATAAGTATAACCAAATTGATGTCAAAACAAAAGAGAATACATATTCTATATACTTTTCTTTGCAAAACGGTGAATGGTTGAATTTTAATAACACAGTTTAAAGACTATTGACATCAAGGAATTTTAATAACACTGTTTAAAGGATTTTTCAAAGAAAAAAAAGTTCTTTAATACTACTTCAAAATGGTAACGACTATTCAGAGACTCCATCCAAAAATTTATAAAGTTTTACAAACGTATAAAAGTAGTTTGTTTAAGTTTTCTTATAAAGTTACACTTATTTAGGTATATTTCAGATTTTAAAGATATTTTTGATAAATGTTTTAGAGAGATGACATTTTTGAAAAGTGGTAATGGAAAATGTGCATTTCTAACAATTCTTCCTAAATATAGTATATGATTTTAGCAAAGCAAAACTCAAATAATATCAGTTAAAAAGTCGATTATCCGCTTTAATTCAAACTATGTCAATTTTGTAGTAGTTATATAAAGTACAACAGAAAGAATTTAAATATGATAAAAAAGATTCATTTGATAGATATTTATGAAAGGCAAAAATTTGTTTTTTTCGTCGAAAGACATATAGATTTATAGTGGATGAAATATCTTCTAAACTATTATTTTTTTTGAATAAAATATATTGCTTTATATCAATTTTGACAAAGACTAAGGTAGTTTACGTATTAATTCATTCTGTAATTTATAAAGTACAAATAAAAATAGTATCATGGATTTTAATAGACAAATTAAGAGTTTCTTTAAGATATTTTTCGGTATAAAACTGTTTACAAATTCTATTTGGTAGAGACGAATTAGATTATGAATACTGTTTTTCTTCAAAAGAAAATGAATTCAGATTCCTAACATAGCGATATACCATAACACTTGATGTGTTTATTTGTCCACTTTTTTATTCAAATAAAAGAAAAGCAGATTACATTGGAAGATTTTATACAGACGGTTCTTTAACAAAGAAAGATGATTGATGCTAATATACACAATTACATAATCTTATACTTGAATTATACAGTAGTTTGGAAGAAAGAATTATACAGTAGAAAAATATTACCGTGAAAAAAGTAAAAAGTAAAAGTAAAACCATCATTATTAGTTGGTACTCTCCACTTCATCTCTAAACCAATCTGAAGTACCCCAATCAAACGGCGTGGACTTTTCCTCCGGTAAGAACCGGTTCCGACAAATCGGGCACGTTATCTTATTACAGTCAACGATCCAACGGTCTAAACAACGATGATGAAACACGTGTCCACACTTCGGCAGCTGTCTAATCTTATCGTCGGATACAAAATCGGATAAGCAAACCGTGCAGCAATCTTCCGGATCGGTTAAAAGATCGGAGAAACGAACCACCGGGATTAACTCGTTGGCAAGAGTTGCTGACGTGGAGAGAGCGAGTCGGGTCGGGTCGGATCGAGAGGTCTCGTTGTGGTCAAGAAAACTTGGTAGACCGATGTAAGGACAAAGAGCATCGACCATGTCTCTAAAGAAACCGATGACGTAAAGTGTTTTTAGTACGTAACCTGGAATCTGAAGCTCTTTGAAATCTGTTGGAAGACCCATGAGTGTGAGAGAAAGATAGAGAGGAGAGAAAGAAAGAGATAAAGCTTGAATTGTTGAATTATAGAGACAAGTATAATATATAGTGAGATTGATGTTGGAGTTATAATAATTGAATCCGGCGGCTCAAGATAAGTATAGTCAATTTGATCAACAATGGTGGGTCTTATTTAGTGTATAATGTAAAATAGTAAAATATTTTGCTTGGTATAGAAACAAAGAGAATATATTAATACAATTTTCTGTGATAGATAATGTGGTGACGTTAAGGGTCTTCTTTAGTATATACCAAAACAAAAAAAACAAATTTTAATATTAGGTAGAAATTTAATACCCGAATGATGGATTTATTGGGATCTTGACATCAGGGATTCAAGAGTGGATAGTGAAGATATGAACACGATCTTGAATCTATAGGTCCTACCAAACTAAAATCATCTTGAATCCATAAGAATGATTCTCTCCTTACATGAGATATTATATACTTCAAATTTCATATAGAAGAGCAAATGGGGATGTAGCTCAGATGGTAGAGCGCTCGCTTAGCATGCGAGAGGCACGGGGATCGATACCCCGCATCTCCATTTTTTTGTTGTGAATTTATCCTTGTTTTTTGTCGTTTTATTATTCCCACTAAAAGATACACATTCTTTGATATTGGGCCTTTGGTACGAAACCCATAATTTGGACGCACTCATACTTTAATTCGCACGCATTTAGACACTCTTTAGTACTTTATTATTCAGACATAACGGTGATGAAGTCATCTTGTCGTAGTTCTATATTCGGTTTGCACAAAGAGACACAATGAATTATCCAATGTCAGAGCGTTTCACTTTGTTTTCTCAGAAATATCTTTAAAGTTTTGTCATGCAGAATCTTCAAAATTTAGCAACACACTGAGTTTTCAAAATTTAGCAACACACTGAACCTTCAAAATCTAGCAACACACTGAGTTTTCAAAATTTAGCAACACACTGAACCTTCAAAATTTAGCAACACACTGAGTTTTCAAAATTTAGCAACACATTGAGTTTTCAAAATTTAGCAACAAACTGATATCAAATTTGTAATCCTTAGCTTGCAAATATAGAATTTGTTGTAGTAGAGACATTTTGAATCAAGTAAAGATGTAATCATATTATATAAGTTACTATATGATCCACGTAATGGCTAATCGCTTACCGGTAATTGAAAAAGAGAAACAAAAAAATAATGTTAAAGACTAGTCGATTTAGTATAAGTTTGTAAGCTAAGAAAGAACTGCAGTAATGGATGGCTCCACCATCTTATTTAGCCTCTATATATGGCCTTCAAGATTGTGATTCTGATTTATGAATCATCTTCTTCGGTTCAACAAACAAATTTTACTTCAAAAAGTAAAATTTTAAAATAGGTTATAAAGACTTCAACACTAGACTATTTAGATTCTACACAAGTGACCTAAACCAGAAAACCTTGTCTATACATGATCAAGACCTGCCTTAAATTTAAGATAGTTGCAATATAGAGCAAGAGTAGAATGAAATTTCAGTTGAGGAGGATTTTAGCAATTACCATTAGACTTAAATTACAATGACACTTTCTGCTTTTTTACATATTGTTGGAGCAATAACATAAGTTCTCACTAATGACATAAGTTCTCACTAATAACATAAGTTCTCACTAATAACATAAGTTTTTCAGAAGACTAAAATATAGTTTCCTATATATTTTCTTCCTCGGTACTAAACCAACTGGCTTTGGCGAAATATTTCACGGATTACAATGGAATAAATTGAGATTTGGAACTTAATAAATGAGATTACGAGGAAAAATAAATTAATCAGCAAAACTATATGGTTAAAAGCCTAACAAAAACCCCTAATTATTTTTCTCTTTCAAAATTTTCTTAGTACAAAATAGAAATTACTTTACTTCAGTGACTTCACCTGCTCTACATACACCAACATTGATCCATAATGTATTATTCCTCTTTGTTTGTAATACTCTGCAACAGTTTCTTCTAGGTGACTGCCAAGAAAATACTAAGCATTAACAGATTAATTTAAAATTTCCAAAAATGAATCTCTCAAAAACAAAATATCACTTACTCTGTTCCATAGGTGAGGATCGGGTTTTTTGTAGACGACTATAGTGTTGATCTCCTCTGGGTTAGCCATATCCCATCGACAAGCCGGTTGCGGAACCCGATGTCTCGTGTATTCGCTAACCGTCGTGTTCAACTGCGGGTCAAATTTTGCACTCGACATGTGAAAAACAAACGGTTTTTGGCAATGATTGCGACTCACGGGCCTAGTATTGAATGCGTAGGCGGTGTAATCCGCTCTTTTGTACCAATTCAAGAAAGTTCTAGATGGCATTTCCATTTCCCGGGGAGAGAATGATCCACGGAACACCTGGACCGCAAATCCCCACGAGACTGAAATAGTCCAGCTTTTGTGTTTGTCATAGCATATTGATTGTTGGAGAAGCGCAGCCGAATCAATCTTCATCGGTGTGGTTAGTTTCTTGATAGCGCGAACACGAGTCATGTTTGGAAAAATCGGTTCCACAACATCAAGATGGTGCATCGATACAAACGGTGTTATCGGATGGGCAGCTAGGAGGCCGAAGAGATTCCCATGAACGTCGTACTACATACAAATAAAATCACACACAATTGAATCAAAGAAATTTGAAGAAAGGAGCGTAGACCTTCACGCGCTATATTGCGCGTAGAGTAAAAAAAGAGTCACAAGTCTTTAAAGACTTTTAAAGGTTGAAACTGACACACGCGTCTTATTCCGACATCTAGGAATCTAACTATTGACAAAGACTGGCGCTGCTCAAGCGCCACGTGTTCTAATTATTCTGCTTTAATTTCTCTTTAAATCGTTTAAAATACTAACAAAGAAAATCAACCAAAGGTTTTTTTTTTGTTAATTAAAAACATCAACCAAAGTTGACAACAATTCACGTTTTCTCTCATCAAACGAAGCTTCTTGTTATTTCCAATGGTTTTACTTTTGGTCGGCTGTTTTAAAATGGTTTTAAGTAGCAAATTAGTAGTGCGGCACAAACTCGGATCTCCATACTTAAACTAATTAATGTCAATTATTAAGTTAATAAACTCGCACAACTACCAAACTTACGAAAACTGAAACGAATGTGAACCATTAAACAGTCTAGGTTTCTGTAGAAAGCGTTTACCTTAATCTGTTACTTGCTCCTATTAAAGCTTTAGCTCTCATTAACAAACCTTAAAAGGAGTTTTTGACAAATCCATTGGCCCTAATCTTTGACTTTGAACTAAAATATCAATTCGACTGAAATCAGTAAACCATGAATATCAATTACGTACACACTAAACTAATCATCAATTTGCCTATTTCACTACCTTTTTAAATCATTCTAACCCAAAATCATTTATAATCAAACCAATCTAAGCAAAATCCCATTTCACAAAAATAACCAAATCCAAACAAAACTTTACTTACTTGGTGAAAACCGATCTCTTTAGTCAATGGAACACCAAGCTCAGCCATACAAGCTTGCATCCGATCATCAGAACCATACAAAGCCGGATACCTCTGAATACACTGATCTTGCATCTTACTCAAAGCCACAGCCAATGGATAACTAATCGCAAAACCTCCTCCACCATAAGCCATTCCATAAGAGAAAATAATGTTCTGCAAATGAGATTCCGACAAGCTCCCTATATAATACATCTGTTCATGATCATACTTCCTCAAAACCCTAATTAAATTATCCGTTACAAAAACCGTATCATCATCACCCATCACGAACCACCTCACGTTCTTCTTCGACTCAGAATCAAGACTCATCAACGTTTCCGAAACAATCCTCGAGATCCTAATCGCTGATCGGTGTCCTTGTTTGTTAGTATAAGGAAACGACGACGTATCACCGGAGATTCTCACCGACGGGAGACTTTCTTGATCTCCGGTTTCGGATTTTATCTTTACCTCTTCGTCTAACCACACGTAGCCTCTCATTTTCTTTGGCTTATACCAAATCTTGATATACTCTTTCCTTTGTTTCCATAGCTTCGACGACGCAGCAATACCGAAAACCACATGGTTTAGATCCGTTGCTTCTTGCTCCGCCGGAACCGCCTTAACCGTTACTGTAACCGCTTTTTTCTCCGGTCTTTGTTGGAGAATTGACTCGGAGGTTAGATCTTCGCAAGGGTGTGTAGTGGAGACGATCTTGAGAGTGTAGATGATGTAAGTGACGGAGATGAAGAGGATGAGCCAGATTATTAATCGACCGGGTCGGGTCATGGATATACCCGATGAGCTCCGATCCCATATGGGTTTCTCCGATGAGTCTTTTTGGTTTCCTTTCATTCACAGTGGAACAATAAAATCCAAATTTGTGAAAAAAAAACGAGTTTGTTTCTAACTGGTTTGGTCTGAAACCAGGAAAATAAATAAAACGACAAAATTGAATTTTTTTTTCTTTCTCAGAAATTTTTTTTAAGACGAGGAAAATCGTGAGAAAATGGAAAATTTTATGAGTTGTTTTTTTATTTTCTATTTGTTTAGTGTTTTTTCTCTCTGGGCAGAGAGAGTGAGAGATAGCTTAATGCTCTTGTAGAAACTTAAATACGAAAGAGAACAAAAAAAAAGTGAGCTTACGATTCCTAAGCTTTCGTCGTGGGTCACACGGAGCGATCTACGTGTCAAGTTTTGCTCTGATTAGTGATTACGTCATTACTAAAACGATTTCACACCTTTTTTTTTCTTTTCTTTATTTGTCAAGTGTTAATTATTGACAAAATCGGTGGAATATAACCTAATTTGGAACGTAACTGAGTTTCCAGAAGCATTATACAAAATCAGATTAAAATCACTTGCTAGTTACATAACTAGTTTATATGAAATGTTATAAATACAAAACCGGAAGTTACACGAGCCTTTTGATGGAAAGTTGTATTCGTTAATAGATCAGTTAATCCTATATTCTTCTTCTTAGTTACCTGAATAGAATACGATCATTTATTTTAGCTACCACATTCCTAGTAGACCTCCAAAATCCATGATTCACGACCAATTGCATTCTTTTCATGAATTTTTTGTTTCGGTAATTAGATCCCAATCCATATTCTATTTATTCATGATTTCTAGGAGACTACAAAAAAATCTATATATGTCTGATTTACCTCTTTCGATTATATGTTGTTGAACATTTTCCCAAACTTCTCGTTTCAGTTTTCCTCGATTTTTTTCGTTGAGTCTAATATCTATAACAAAGAAAGTCGCTTTCATTTCTTTAATGATACAAATTTACGATCTTGATATCTATAATAGTTTAATCCTATTCGTCTGATATATATAAACTATTTTTATTTAGAGTAATATGATAGGACTATTAAAATTTGGAAGTCAGTTAAAATTTAAAACCTTACAGAAATTTTACAAACTTAGTTCAAGAATAATAAGTAAACTATTGAAATTCTATTTAATTAAAAAAACTCACTTTTTTACAAATAGTAAGACCATCTCCAATGTATAGTTCTATATCTATTTACTACTATAAAAAAGAATATTTTTAGAAATATTCTATTTCTAATTTATATACTAATACCTTTTAATTATATAATTTACAATTTGACCCCATATATTATAGATTTGTAAACATTTCCAAAAAATATAATATTATTTAAATTAAACACTACTTATTTATTAAAAACCCATTACATCATATAACTATAATAAAACATTACAAATTTTATTTTGTGATTTGAATTCCTTTCAAAACTCACATGTTCGGGCATACTTTGAGAGTGAACAAGGACGGATTTTACAAAAACGATGTGTCCAACGACAAGATCAAGATCAAGAAACTCCTCTTCCATCTACTTCATTTGGACAATATTTTGACTATCTTGGCGGATCCACATGCAATTTACCGGACTATTAAATCACTAGTTAATTTTATGTTTTAGTTTTCTTATGTTGTTTATTTTAAATTAGGTACTTGTTTCTTGTTAAGTTTATAAAATTATTTTAAATTTAATACTTAATATTTTGTTAAGTTTATAAAATTATGTGTTGTAATTATTGTTTGTAAAATAATTATATGTATTAAATAAAAAGTTTAAATTTGAGGGACTTAAAGTATAAATAAAAAAGTTGAACTCAAAAATAGAGTAGAGAATAAAGTTGCTCTATATATAGAGTCAATCTGCAGAAATCTCTATTTTTGAATCAATTATAGAGTAGGGTTGGAGAAGATTTTTGCATTTTTACTCTAAAATATAGTAGGGTTGGAGATGCCCTAAATATATTTTAAAACGTATATCTTTAATTCATTACATGTTTCTCTCTCTTATTTTATTTTATTCCCTCTCGTTATTTTAAGTTAATAGTTATGATTGAGTTTAGAGATTTCATCGATTCTTTATTTCTTAAGATCTCAACTTACATATAGTACTTGTTAGCAATTGTTTTGCATCAGCTGCATTTTACGAGTAGCCTATTGCTAGTTGTTATCCTAGCATGCATATGTTTATATAATAAAATGAAGTCGTAGATGAAGTTTTATGAGACGATCGCATAACAATAATTTGAAGGTCATACCTAGCATGCATAATTTGTATTCTCTATGAACTTTTGGTCAAACAAAGTTTTTGAATGAAACAAAGTTATGGTTTCGGACAAAAGTGTTTACCATGGTTTGGTTTGGAGAAAAGATTTGCAAGCAACATGAATACAGATAAATTACCGACCAAGCAAGGGCATTAAAATGAATAGACTACAAACAGACACATTATCATAATATTACCTTGACATAGAACAAAAACTAAATTTCCTTGACTTAAGATGATCTTACACAAAGTATGAGTTATCAAACTTAAGAGGATCTCGAGGCCATGGTCCATCGAAACCTGATCTCTCTAGATGAGCCCTTCCCTAAACATTGGAATCTATGAACCTGTTGGAGAGAAGGCAGCTCTGCGACAGTTGTGAAGGCAGCGATAGTTGTGAAATTGATGGACATGTTGGTAAAGAAACAACACCAAAACTCTTCAACAGGGCAAGAATTCTAGGTAGTGTTTTGAATGGATTACTACCCTGTACCATAATCCTTTTAACTATCGATGCCAATTTTGGACCTATGATAGCAAATTTAAGAAGGGCAAGGTTTAGAGTCATTCTTGTGAAGTCGATCAGGTCAAGAGCCTTTAAACTTGAACCTGATTCTCGTAATCCTTATCCTCCTTGGGATTTTGAGGGACTTGAACATAATTTTTATGAGATGTTTGCCACAATATCGCAATTAATACCATTTGAATTTTCTTTGTATATGATACATCAACATGCTGTAGAATCCATATTTTTAAATGGTTATCTTTTAAAAGATATATATATATATATATATATATATATATATATATATATATAT
>Ga0041059_1003396_pt1 | contig 10934 bp, 12 predicted proteins | sample AraColnosormetaG_FD_56232 | JGI IMG/M metagenome (GOLD analysis project Ga0041059, IMG submission 56232) | Arabidopsis roots microbial communities from North Carolina, USA - Col MF nosort | ecosystem: Host-associated > Plants > Roots > Unclassified | place: USA: North Carolina | collected... | reverse complement strand
TTGTTTTCGAGACATAAAAAAAATAACTAAAATCAATGAACAAAATAAGAAGAAAATGTTGTGAGAACTTTTTAATTATTAAAAGTGAAAAATGTCTGATTGTTAAAATTAAAACTGTAAAGATTGTTAAAAATTTACAGACTTCAAACTCATCCCTAATCATCCCCTATGTTTTATTGTTTTTAGTTAAAAGGTTCGTCTTCTTTTGTTTTAGGTTTGAGTTTTTTCTGCTTTATGTTTTTTTAGTAGTATTTTTTTAAAAACTTCTTTTCCATAGGGTATAGGTTCCGCAGAAATCATATTTTTCTCCGAATTTAACTCCAAAAACATTTATTTCGTCCATCTGCTTTAGTTTTTCTTATTTGAACATTGTAATTTACAATTGTTTTACAACAAATTATTAATAAAACTTCAGTTGGAAAAAAGGTAAGTGGGGAATCGAAGTTCGAAAGCGTTGATTTTTTTTTTATATTTAGACGTCTCTCACCGACACCGTCCATGAGCCATCTAGAAATCTTGTGTAATAAAAATAGATATATAATGAAAAAATACTACGTTCCTGCAAATTGATAGACATATTCCAATCTTATTGAAGAACAAAAAGATAATGCATTAACTTTACCAGCGCTAATCTTCTGTCTCCACTTAATAACTAAGTCATAACTATTACAAGTAGAGGGAGCCTTTTGGCAGATGCTTTACGATGAATAATACACAAGAAGACACATTTATTACGAATTACGTTACATAGACAAGCATTCAAAAAGAGCAGTAAGCTCAATTACATACAAAAAGATCAGTTAGCTCAAAGAGACATACTTAAAACTAAGACAACCTCTGTGGTCAGTAACTATGATCTGAGTCATTAGAATAATCTCCATTGTCTTCAAGTGGAGCTGCTTCACCCCATCCTCCACTCCACAACGGCTGAAGGACAATGACCTTACCATTACTAAGCCCAGCCGATATCTGATTAGGATGTGAAGGATGAGCGGCAACAACAGTCGGATAAACCTCGAGACTGTGCCATCCCCAGTTTAGTAGCAAAATCAATTACATCATTATTTAAACCAAAATAGAAGTGTGGACAAGGAAACTGTACCTGATGTTGCTGGTGCTGAGTTGAGTAAAAGAAGTCAGATTGATTTGACATAGTGTCATAAAAGTCTTGGAGTCCACAATTTTAATAGATCCACATCTAAATCCAACATAGATGATCTCACCATCGGAAGAATATGTAGCAGAAGTTATTGCAGGATCAGATGCATCGGGTATCCACTGCGTAGCATTTTTTATTTAGAGGCAATAAGGTAAAGCTAGAGGCAAGGGAATATAATCAGAGAAGAGAGTCTACAACAGTCTTTGCCTTTTACCTGCAAACGGCAATCAAGAGTTCGAACTTCGTATAATCCTATCCACCCATCATGGACCACGAGTAGCTCAATTTGATATGGGTCAAACTGGATGTGAGTTACTAAAGAGGTGGATTCAAGGTTAGACCGGTTGCAAAATTTACGCGTAGAGTTCTTACTTGTTAGCTTAACCCAGCTCTTTGTGCTCCAAAGACAGAGCTAGAGAAAACGTAAAAAAAATTAAAAATCCTGGAAGCAACAGTTTTGAGTATCTACAGATGCATGTACAAACCTTTCCATCAGAGTCAGATGAGACGAGGACATTAAAACAGCGAGAAAATGCTAGGCAGGTTATTTTCTGGTCGTGGCCCTCCAACTTTTCTTTGACCTAGTACATTTACAGCTTCATAACATCTTTTAGCAGCATACAAAGTCAGGCAAAACGGTTTCAGACGATTACTACGAAAATGATGACTTTACCTTTCTCGAGGATAAACAATGGATAAAGATAGAGCCATCATCTAGCCCGACGGCAAGCAAATCACCAGGAATAAATATAAAATACGTAGCCATAGGTGTAGGACTTCCAAAAGAAGCTACCTTCTGCATTATTGTGCAAACAGTGTCATTTGATGAGGCAGACACAAAGGCAGGACCTAAAAGCTTATAACACTACAATGCTTATTACCTCAAAATTCTTTAGATCAAAAACTGCTATCTTTCCTCCTGAAGTCGAGAAAAGATAGGAACCCTTGACCGCAAAACATGACGTTGACTTCTGAACAGAGGTGGCCATCTCATTTTCCATAGTTTTCCCACTTTGAGGTTGATGTAATCGTGGCTTTGGATATACATTTTCCTTCAATATTTTAGGAGTATACTATAAGCAAAAAAATTTAACGAATCAAGTACTCAAGACATCAGCGCTGAAACATAGGAGAGATCATTTTGGCATCTGAGACTATACCTTGCAGAATTCATTTTGGCTACTCGACCATGTCCAGAGTTTATGTGTGGCGTCTTCTGCCAAAGCCAGTATGTAATCTCCAGAAGGGGAATAGGTCAAACGTGCAATCTAACCAAGTCAACAAATTCAATGAGATCTCAATAGTTGAAGATATAGAAGACAAATTTGACTATATGCATCAACAAACAGCATTGTCATTCAAAATTCATCGCAGGACTACACACGTAGGTGAGACTTTCATGCAAAACACCTCAAGCGTGATATATATCTCAGAGAATATGGTTTCTAGATGATGCCACTACCGAGAATGTATACACAGGTGGCAGAAATTCTGTAGTCAAATAATAAATGCTAACATGAGACATTCCCCCCAAATTAACTGATAATATTACTCTGAACAAAGTATAATTCTTGGGAGAAACAAAGCATCATCCTTGATGGCTAGAATTTCTCAAGAGCTATGTTCTTTTTCCCTTTTAAAGATCAATTAAAAATGTGATTGAATGCCTTGGATGACATGAAATACATCAAATTTTAACAGATTCTGCAGAAAGTAACCTCACCTTTTCTTCTGAGAAACAATCAGGAAGAACGAGTGCATTGCACTGAGAAGGATCTTTGATTTCGTTTGGTTTCTTCTTCCTTGGTACTGTTTTCTTGAAAAAAAATTTCATAGAAGATGGTGTGCCACAAAGATATGACACTACTGGAACATTTTCCAGAGAACTAGTATTGTTGCATGTCCACCAGTCCATACTGCATGAGGTGAAGAAAATCAGAACTAGAAGAAACCACGAGAAAGAAAATCTAGACTAGAAAACAACAACTTTGGCAGCCTTACGTCTGCTTCACCAGTGTTAAAAGTCTTGACTTTTCCATACTAGGAAACTTGAGTTCATCTTTCAGTACTGGATTCTTCTTGGCTAGCATGGCAACAGAGGCATGCAGCTTTATCTTCAGCGACATGTTATCAAGAGATCCAGATGGGGTTGCAACCTCCCTGCAGAAGAAAACATACATCAGAGTGAAAACTGACCAGTGGAGAATTTGGGGATAATAATACTTCAATATGAATTGAGTATAACTACTATATGTTGCAACTATGTTCAAGCTTCCATCATATGCAAAGTTCTTAACCAAATAGTTGGGATGCAGATAAATAAATTTAAACCAACCATTCTGTAGATTGTAGGCATATAAGTTTCTGAAGTTCAAGAAACATAGCCTTTGAGTACTTATTATCTTCCCAGTTTGTAAAAGCTCCCAGATACTCTTCAGCTTTACCATATTCACCAAGCTTCATCACTTCCGCCAGATAATTTAAGTTGAAGAACACTTTTGTTTCTTGCTCTAGTCTTCAGAAAGAAAAAATTTCAACAATAAGTAAACAACAATATATCCAAGATCACATTTATCTCTACAAAACTTACTTATGCAGAGTGTTCTTGTACTTCGCTTCATAGAGAAATTGAAGGATTAAGCAAATGAGATCTTCCTACAAGAAACGCACTGATCAGAAACAAAAGAACCCGAGAAGCCAAAATCTTCGGTTCCTACAATATAAGGATATAAGAAAATATGTAAAAAATTACCTTCAAACCTCCCTTTCTCCTACTACAATTTGGACAAAGGAGGGAGATAAGAGCCAGCAATGCAGATTTATTCAAACTTGGAAAATCAAGTTTGCCACGTAAAGAAGGATTGCTTTCTGCTAGTTTATGAAGATCAACACACAATTTGGCTCTTCCCGGTGCTTTGTCCACACAACAAGTCTCCTCAGGAATTCTATAAACAAAGCCACCACTAAAAACTCTATGAGATCCGCATTGTAACATCTTATTAATAGCTAATAATATATCTTAATCCTTGCCTCATATCATCTACAGCAATCACTTCAACCAAATCATCAAAGCTATCATCTTTTAAAACAGGAATCCGTCTCAAATCCTTGGAGAATATCTTCACAGCTTCAGAGCCACCACTTCTGCAGAACATAACCAAAAAGGATGATAAAACAAACATTTATAAGAAATGAATGATTCAGTGAGAAGGGTAGAGGAATGATTGCCTATCCGGTGCTTCGGAAAATTTCAACTTGAACAAGCCAAAGAACATCTTCCTTGAAAAAGTATTTGCCTCTGGACTAGTGAATGCTGAGAGATAGTCATCTGCGTCTTTCCAGTTACCATTAAGGATTGCATTAGAAAGGTAGCTAAAATCGAAGAAAACACCTGAATCTTGCTCCAATCTTCATAACAAAACAAAACCACACATAAATTAGGTATAAGCAAAGCTTAAAATCAAACTATTGAGAAACAAAAATCAAAATCAACCGTACAAGTGTAAGCTTTCTTCGTAGCCCTCTTCATCAAAGAACTGTAAGATGAGGAATACGAGATTTTTCCGATTCTTCTCGTCTAAGATCATCGTTGAACCAAGTAATTAGAAACAAACAAGCATTGAGGTCCAGAGGAAATTTAGGGTTCGAGAGAAATCAATTCTAGTAGCGCAGAAGAAGAAATTGCACGGAACGTCAAGTAGAATCCCTAAATTGGCATCGAGATTTGGAGAAAGAAGACGAATGAGAAATTTGCAAGTCAGCAAAAGCTTAACTCGTCGTCTTCGTTTAATCCGCTAATGGACAGTCTAGTGTAGTGTAGTGAAAGCGACCAAAGTCAGAGAGATAAGTTCACCTACTTATCATACCCTCGGACGGGGTATTATTATAAACTTCAATTAACGAGGACTGGTTTAAACGCAAAGGATGCGGGAATTTGCTGAAACAAAACAAACACAGATACAGTTTCAACCGTTATTAAATAAGTTAGGAGCCGATTGGTAATTATTGATAATTCTGCCTCTAAACAATATAAACTTTTGTTATATGAATTTGGTATAAGGGCTTTGACTATATTATAAATGATGATTAGTAAAAATTGTGATGGTAGAAATTACGATTTTAAATAACTAACAAATATGGACGAAGAATATTATATATATGACATCTATAAATTATTATTATATATATTTAAAATATTATATATAAATTTTCTTAGTGAAATAGAATTTTAATATTGTTTTTTTTACATAAATTTGTATTAATTTTTGGAAGAGTTCATTTTTATTATTTTTATTACATCGATAAAAAATTTTAAACTAAATAATTATTTATCTACTTGTAATTGGTTTTAGAAATATATTAATTACAAAGAAAAAACTACTTTCCATATAGAATTGTTTTAAAAATTACAAAATTAAAATAATCTCTTTATAAATTAATTATTAATTTATCGATAAATATTATATAGAATTAATCACTTATTTCCTCATAGCCCATGAAATTTCCCAATTTTGTGGTTTCATAGAATCTGCCGAGGAAAATCTACGAATTCTCATTTGCATTTTTACTTTTCTAATAAACTTGGCGTTTGGGCTTAGTTTTGAGTTTTGACACAGTTTGTAATGCATTTATGGAGAGATCCAAATTCCAAATTACATACAAACGCTACAAGACTATTCAAAGCAATCAATCGCGCAAAGGAGATGGATTACTCCGACAAACCGGGCAGGAACTATGCAACTTGAGCCACGCATCAATACATTCAGTATGGAAGCAATGTTCACATTCAGGTAAACACCTAACAGTTTCTTTGGTTGCATATTCCGACAAACAAATGGGACAAACAACATCATTTGACCCGGTCGGGAGTCTCCTACTCTCCCCTAGCTCAACTTTCTTGTATGACTCAATTGTAGACTCATCGAGACCTATCCTTGCGACTTCGTTGCTTGGCTGCGACGTTACGGATCCAGAAAGGCGTGCAACCACTGCTTGTTGTATCTGTGAAGAGACTCTCTCGGAACTGCACATGACAAGACCGACACAAAAAGTCAAGGCGGTGAGTGGTCCGACTAGGGAGAGGCACATTATCTTTAGTACTTGTAAGCCTGTGTTGTGAAGTCCTGTTTTCAAAACAACAAAACGGGTCAACGGTGAAACTTGTATGTACAAGTATTCATATATTCTAATGTTACGACATTCTCTCATGTTTGCTATTTGAAAATATATTGATTTACTAATCAAGTCAATGGTTTAATGTCATTATTTAAAGCCAACTAGATTCATTTCTTTGTTTAATTAACAACTCCTTGGATTTGAAGCTTTCAACCATTTATGGATTCTTTGGGAAAGAACTTTTTCAAAAGTAGATGATGTCGTTTCAAGTTGGAATATCGTGAAGTACAAAAGAACAGAGAAGAATTGAGATTGTACGCACCAGGGTTAACAGAACTGAAGCATTCGACTTGATGGGAAGTATTGTTTTTGAATCCACATCTTGAATTAGTTCTCCTCTCACAATCTCTACAATCCGGCGAGTCCCATTTGAGCCACATGTCTCGACTGTTTTGGCCATCAGGGTATGTCGTGTAGGCGACAAACCAAGAAAATGGAAGAGGTAATATCTTAAAGATGTGACAAGAAGATGGCATCGAACCGAGATTCTCAAACTGCACAACAAAGAAGGAGGAAGTGGTATTACCAAGGCAATCGATAGCTCTGAAGGATGCAGTGATGTTCGCTTCCTTAGGACAGATCAAGAACGTGTAGTTACGAGAGCGAAGAAAAGAAAAAGGAGATCCTGAAGGGTCAAAGTTAAGAAGTCGTCTGGCCAAACAATTCTCAGGGTCGTTGAGGCGAATACGCTGTGTTTCATAGTCGATCTCCTTAACAAGAAAGGGTTCAGACTTAGGAAGCTTTAAGGTAGTATTGGCATCATCTTTGCATATGAGGTTGAATCCTGAGTAGCCGCATGACTCAGGTTGATAGGAGAATAGGGAGAAAGGGAAACGAGCAACGACGCTCTCTTGACTACATGAGAAACTGTAGCAAGGTTTTTGTTCGGATGCGTTTAGAAGGGGAAAGAAGAAGAGGAAGATGAGATTGAGGAGGAGAGGAAGTAGTTTTGAGGTCATAATGTGGTTTGGCACAAAGATATATTAAAAAGTTAGAAATGAGTACTTTATACACTAATGGAGAAGGCCCTACGTTTCCTATTTTTTACTATTATTGCATTTTGAACTAGTATTGCACAAAGATAAACCATTGTCATTTTCCGATTTACGGCTATGGTTTAGGTCAAAGTCAATCTATATATAAACCTCCAATCGTATATTTTGACTAATTAATGAGAATAAGATTATTAACTTATAGAAAACCCAATGATGTTATTTCATCACCATAATGCATTGACGAGCATTTTTATAAAATAGCTGCATGTCTTTTCTTCTCATTAATCTCCCATCCCGCGACTTCTATATGGAAGTGTTTATATATTGGATTTTTTCTTTTCTGTTTTCAGCAAAATGATTATATTAAGAATGAAAACGATCATGCTATCAAATTACAAGATTTCGGATATCTAGGACCAGAGAGGAACGAAGAAGGTGGCATATTCAACCGTCGGAAATTGGTCTTTCATTCTCTTTGCCAGCTTAGAAGAAAAAGGCAAATATGCTTTTAAAAATACAAATCACACCCAGTGGGATTCGAACCCACAATCGCTTGATTAGAAGTCAAGCGCCTTATCCATTAGGCCATGGGTGCTTGTTGTTATCTGAACAAACTTTAGTCATATATTTCATTGATCTAAAATATATATGAAGTTCATTTTCTGTTATTTGACATTAACTTCCTTTCAAGATCTTATATATTGCTATATATTGCAATCAGGATCAGAAGTTACTAGGCTCAAATGTTTTGGAGTTATGTTTGGTATTGGTATTGGGATTTTTGAAGTTCATGTTTGGTAATGATGTTGGTTCTTCCTTAATTGTCATAACATATGTTTTGGTTCATAAATTTATTTCATGAAAATGAAAATTTATAAATGTCAAAAAAAAAATCTGAAAACAATTTATTTGTCAATATATTTTAGATCAATAATCAAATTTAATATGGTTAAAGATTAACTAAGGCCATCATGCATCAACCGTTTCGCGGACTTAGGTGATTATGCTTATTTTAGATTATTTTAGGTGCAAATGTGTTTTCACTATAACATGCTGTTGTTTTCAGACTTTTGAAGGTGCTGATTCTGATATGTTTTTATCTCATAATGCTGCTGGTTTTGGTGTGTGTTTTCACACTTCTAGGTGTTGAATTTTTCTTTATTGTGAGTGGATAATAATAAGCCTAGTAGAGAGCCTGACATTAGGAGCTGGTAAAATGATTTGGCGATTGCTCCAATGTTGCAAACCTCTTCGTCCTGTATTTGACGCTGGGATTTGCATCAATGGTGTTTTGTATTATCTCGGTAAGCTCAATTGCGATAGGGAGGATTTTGTTATAGTTTGTTTTGATGTCAAGTCCGAGAAGTTGAGCTTTATCGGCGAACTTGGCAGATTAGATATCAAACACTAGTCGAAACTGATTAACCAGAAGGGTCAATTGGGTATATGTCAGTGTTCAAACTCGGGGAAAATTGATTGAACCAGTAAAAGTTTTGATTTGTGGATTCTTGAGGATGTCAAGAAAAATACATGGACGAAGCGTATCTATGTATTGCCTTTTATGTGGTGGAATATCGTTGCGACCACCAAGTTGCGCATTGTTGGAATGATTGGTACTAGTGAAATTGTGTTGTCGCCGTATGATCTATCTGACCCTTATTATCTTTTCTACTACAATCTCGAGACGAACAATGTTAGGGAAGTTGGAATCCAAGGACTTGGAGCGTTTGAGACTAGTACAGTAGTTCACTTATTTGTAGATTACGAAGAAGATGTGAAGTTATATGAGTGTTTGAAGATTTGGCTTGAGACTTCGTAGCAGGAGCTAGTTTGGAATTAAGTTCCATTGGAGAATTATAGTCCTTATTATCAACTTTGCATATGTTGGGTAGTAATAATAAAACAATTTGTTGGTTAAATTTAATGTCTCAGATTTGAATCCATAACAATTTTTGTTGCTTATCTCTATTTTTTTCCTATGATGGATCTTTTGTCAATGTATTGATAGAGTTATCGATAACTATGATGGATCTTTTGTTGATAGGGAATTACCGTAAAAAAACAGGTTAGATTTTGTGAGATGAAAATGGTGTATACCTTGGTTCGGATCAAACAGTAGGCACACCAACAAATACTGCATTTGTATGTGAACTTCAAGTTCTCATAATCACGAACCAATCAGAAATTAAGAATCAAAGAAGTTAAATAAGAGAGCAAAAAACATCACTCTAAAATTTTTCCATCCAAATAATCTTTCCAGCTATCCCAACGAACACCATCTTCATCCTACATGCAATAATCATCTTCATCGTCATCCACATCATCATCATCATCATCACTATCAGCATCACCGTGTCCCATTTCCCGGCAACCAGAAGGGCAAGTGTCTTGGTTTTTCTTCCATTCGATTCCACATCCATAGCAAAACTGATATCCACATCTATACAATGCATAAAGACATTATGAAATATAAACTTTTCGAATGAACTAGCTTAATCGAGCCAAATATACATATATATGTACCTGCAAGTCATGTGATTGCAACCATCAGAAAGTTCAATCAAGTGCCTACACATGACACATTGACGCCACATATTTTCGTTTGCCAGTAACTTTAGCTTTATGTCATCAACTAAAAGTTCAGGGTGAAGTTTCTTGTAATCAGCACACGACAAATCAGAATGTGATGGTACTTTACAATCAATGCAGAAGAGTCCATTGCATTTGACACATGTCCTAACATTGGATTGGTCCAAGGCTTCATCAGAAGAGCTCGAAAGCTCGGTTATGGACATCAACAATGAGCAGTTTGGATATGGGCAGTAGATTTTCTCTTCAGCGGGAATTAGAGTCCTCTTTCATCTTTTGTTCCCACATCTCTATCAGATTTGGTGTCAAAACCTTGCTACAACTTTCAAGAGTGAGCTCTAACTTGCATTCATAATCAAGGCATGTGGGCACAATTCCGCTAAGTAGTTTCACTTCCACATACTGTTTAACACAAGAAAAGCAATAACGATGAAGACACTTGTCAGTAAAAAACATGCGATCAGCTACGGTTTCTTCAAGACAAATGACACAAGTTTCTCCTTGTGCTTCCTTCACATTTACGCTACTGCTTTTAGAGACTATTTCTTCTCTTGCAAGTCTATAAGCAAACTTAACATCGTTCCTGGCAACCAAAACAGCTTCACTAAAAGTCATTTGTTCTCTTAGGCGTTTGACTTCTTCCACAAGCAATTTTCTTCTTAGGCTTCTCTCTACGTACCAATTATCTGCGATGAAAATAATTCCTTAGACCAAGACATTGTAACATAACAATCGAAGTCATTATCGTCTTAATTTAACTACTCCCATCACAAGATATACTACTAGGTTATTCCAGATCATGCTAATGTTTATAAAAGCCATTTCTCACAAGAAGCCAACAATTAGTTAAATAACCATCTAACGTGAAAGGACTATTCGAACTTCTCATTTACATACCAGTTTCTGTGTTGTATTCCATGACGTAATACAAGTACAAAGATGACCTAGCTTGAAGCTAAGCTAGAACTCATAAATAATATTTTCTAGTTACATGAACAAAAAAAAAAAAAAAAAAA
>Ga0041059_1003395_pt1 | contig 10934 bp, 9 predicted proteins | sample AraColnosormetaG_FD_56232 | JGI IMG/M metagenome (GOLD analysis project Ga0041059, IMG submission 56232) | Arabidopsis roots microbial communities from North Carolina, USA - Col MF nosort | ecosystem: Host-associated > Plants > Roots > Unclassified | place: USA: North Carolina | collected 2013-09-02 | reverse complement strand
TTTTTTTTTTTTTTTTTTTTTATTGTCAACAATTTAGTCCCAGCCCATATAAGAGTATAGCCCAAAGCCCCAAAGTATTATAAGTTATTATCCAATTATTTATAGACTACCAGTAAAACCATCGTATCTTCTAAACCGAAACAGACCAAATCAACTCACCCAAACCAATAAACGACACCAACTCAAGTCAAGCAGCACATAAGAAAAACATTTCACATTATCTGTGTTTGATATAATGCAAATGATTAAATTGTAATGATACTGGTAATTAGATTCAATTTTCCAATATTTTGATGATACTGATAACTATCTACAATGTTAATATTTGTAACATTGAATTTGTGGAAAATATAGATAGCCTTAACATTTAAAAGAAGCGTATTTGAAGTACATGTTGAAGATGGTGAGTAGATATTTCGTCATGCATGTGTGGAAAAGCAAATCAGTAGAATTTAGATAACATATAAATGAAGGCCACGTAATGGTGAGTCACTCCTTGATTTATTTTAAGAACATTTCTGACTTGTACAAGCTACAATTCAAGCTAACACTTTTTCATACTTTTCGAGGACAAAACTCATGCAATATTTAAGTTTAAGGACAATTCATTGTTATTTTTATAAATTATTGGCATATTATTTTTCTTGTTGCATGTGTGTTAGACACTAAAAAACGAATTGAGACTTGTTATTAAAACAAATTTCTATGATTGTGTTAGCAAATTACTAACATTTGTTCTTTGGTCAAGTAAGGCTTTTTTTACTGTACACAATATAATTAGTTCTGACCAGTAGAGGATTTTATTGGTCACATTAATTAGCGTCCGTTTAAAATTACTTACCAACCAAAAAACAGTATATAGATTTAAAACTTTTAAAAGATATTTTGATAACTGTTATCTGGTTATTTCCAAAATCACAACGTAAATTTAATCAATATAAGCAAAAATAGGAATTATCGATTCTTATCTTCTGTTTTTGACATGGAATTATCGATTCTTATCTAAAATGATAAAAAAAAACACAGTCAACATAATAGCTAAAAAAACCAGTAAAATATAGCAAAAAATTACACCAGAAAATCAAATCACTGACTGATCATAAATTTCCTTATCGTAAAATTTAGACAATACAAAAAAAGAAATAAACAGAAAGTCGTTCCTGGTTTGGATAAATATAAAAAGTAGTTGTTTAGAAAGAAACAAATAATTCGTCAATAAGGACTTAGATTTTCTCCAAATATTAAGGAGGGGAATTGTCTCATAATCCTTATCCACCACTATAAATACCGTAACTCCTAATTAAACTCGTAAAGTCTTCATCGCAGAAGTATATATAATCAAAAAGCAAATCGAGTTATTTTCTCTCTCAATTCATCCCAAACCGTCGTAACCATTCTCTTTCGTTTCGTTTCGTTTCTTCTCTTTTAAAAACCTTTCTTCGAAAAGATGACGATCTCTGTTGAGAAGCCGATTTTTGGTAAGAATCTATTCTCACAATCTTTTGGGAAATAACGTCTTTATCAAGATATTATTATTTTCCGGCTAAATCAACGATTTTCTAGGAAAATAATGTATTTTGGTGGTGGCTAATTCACAACAAGTTTTTGGGATTTTTTTGTGTCTAAATTATATATATCTTACAAAGATTTTTTTCTTTCAAGAAGAAGAGGTTTCTGCATTCGAGAAGAGTGGGGACAATATCGGAGAGTTGAAATTGGACGGAGGATTTTCGATGCCGAAAATGGACACCAATGACGACGAAGCTTTTTTGGCTCCTGAGATGAATGCATTTGGCCGCCAATTCAGGTTTCTTTTTCTTCCACATTTTTCTATTCAATTCAAGAATGAAGAAAATATTTAATTAAATCAAACTGAGTGTTTTTTGTTTGTTTGTTTGGCCGGATCTAAACCTTGACTTGATCCATAACGTGTACATTGGTGGTATTTGGTCGCAGGGACTACGATGTTGAGAGTGAGAGGCAAAAGGGCGTCGAAGAGTTTTACAGATTACAACACATCAACCAAACTGTCGACTTTGTAAGATTCTTAAAAAAGTTATTAGGGTTTATGTGTATAATGACACATCTTATTATAACTTATGTGATCCAGGTAGTATATGTATACTTTTATTTAATTAATAAATAATATAAATAATTGTATGTTTTGTAGGTGAAAAAGATGAGGGCTGAATATGGAAAATTAGATAAAATGGTGATGAGCATTTGGGAATGTTGTGAGCTTCTCAATGAGGTTGTGGATGAGAGTGATCCAGATCTTGACGAGCCCCAGATTCAGCATTTGCTTCAATCTGCCGAAGCCATCCGCAAAGATTACCCTAATGAAGATTGGCTTCATCTGACCGCTCTTATCCATGGTAAATTTGTTGTAACCAATAGTCTTTTCTATGAATTAATTAGAGCAGGAACGATACGTCCTCGTCCAATATTTTGACCGAATGAGTTGTTCTAATGGAATTTTCAGATCTTGGGAAAGTTATTACTCTTCCACAATTCGGAGGACTTCCTCAATGGGCTGTTGTTGGTAAGTCAAGTTTGATTTTGTCATTAATATTTTGAATATGCGAACTATATTTGAAACTAATTGTTTATTCCCTCTTACAAAAACCTATAGGTGACACATTCCCTGTTGGATGTGCATTTGATGAATCTAACGTACATCACAAGGTAAATAATTGATTCAATCTCTTAAGTTGTTGATAGAAATTAATTTATTAGTTTTGTTGAAATTTCTATACATACTCTCAAAATATAGGATTCTCATTTCTTTCTCATGAGTTTATACCCAAAGCAAGCAACAATTAACTAACATATCGTTTCTCTTATCCACAGTACTTTGTGGAAAACCCAGATTTTCACAACGAAACCTACAACACTAAAAATGGGATTTACTCTGAAGGGTGTGGATTAAACAATGTCATGATGTCTTGGGGCCATGACGACTACATGTACCTGGTAATTACTTGATTATTTTTACAGTTTAGAGTAATGTTTTTTCAGAAAAGTTTAATCAATCTTGAGTTTTGTAAAGGATAAAGTTGATGTTAATTAATATTTTTTTTCAGGTGGCTAAAGAAAACGGAAGTACCTTGCCGTCGGCTGGACAGTTTATCATAAGATACCATTCCTTTTACCGTAAGCACTTCAACTAAGAAATATATGATTTTAGTAACATTATAAATTTGTAGCTATGAGTAAAGGTTATTTTAATAAATCAATTGAATATATGCAGCTTTGCACACGGCTGGAGAATACACCCATCTTATGAACGAGGAAGACAAGGAGAATCTGAAGTGGCTACACGTTTTCAAGTAATCACATTTTCTTAAACATGATTAAGTGATTTGTTGTTTCTCCTAATAGCATCTCTAAACTGCTATATATATATATGAATTTTATTACAGCAAGTACGACTTGTACAGTAAGAGCAAAGTTCACGTTGATGTGGAGAAGGTCAAGCCTTACTACATGTCTCTTATCAAGAAAGTGAGTATATATTGCATGCTCATTACAAAAAACAATGAAAAGTGTATTAATATTGAAAACATTCATATATTTCTAAATTCTTCAGCTGACTATAAATTCTTTCTTCTCTTTTTCGATTTTGCAGTATTTCCCGGAAAACTTGAGGTGGTGAATTCGGTGGAGTAAAAAAGTGCCCATGGAGGATTAGTCGTTTTATTTACTTACAAATATTTTTACACATTTTCGAGTTAATGTGAATCTATTGTAATTGTGTTATATATATCTTATGTTAATCATATTCAGGCTGTCTCTGAAATGTAATCACAATCAACCCTCGTGAATGCTAAAGAGTTTGTACGTCGGGTGATATAAGATCTTAAATAATGAAGTTTATTTATAATAATCTAAGCCTCCAAGGTCTAAAAATTGTGCATTGTAATGTAAACAAAGTTTTATTAACGTAACTCTAAGTGTACAATATTACATTAGTACTGATACATCCATGCGAACAATGTCATGACCTTTAATGCTCATACTCAGATAGAGGTGTTCAAATTGATCACGGTATCTTTGCATCTTCGCTTCTGTTAGGTCATGGACAGAAGAGAATTACGTACCAAACAGGTGTAATTCGTAAGATACGTAATCACATATTTCTATATGACGATGATAATGATCTAGTATAACTGTCATTTCGTATGAAATTATCTACAAAATTTATGTTGATCACATGGTTAAAACTTTGAAGGATTCACCATGTTATAGTTGAAAGCAAGAACTTGAATATTTGCATTTTGATTTCAGCAAAGAACATATTTTTAACGTCTTAAATAGCAAATAATCAATCATCACATTGACATGATCATGCATTGACAATTCGTAGCTAGATTATTCTATATATAAGCAGAATGTAAAATGGGATAAATGGAACTTATTTATATGACGTGGGACTAAAGCATCATGACGTGGAAAATTACAACGTGAGGCATCTAACAAAGATTGCTTTGTTATGCCAAAAAGGGTAAAACCGTCAACACCCTATTATTTTACTCAACTACCTAAAACATGTAACATCTTTTGAAAACGCAAAGCTTTTCTGTCGTTGTTCTTATGTTCAGGTCACTTGGTGATCTCTTTGGTGACTGGAGGAACATCCACCACGCCATTGCAGTTACCATCGTCAAGGAGAGCCGACATCGGTTTCTCTTTATTATCAAAGACATCTTTGGGGCCCAAGAAACTCGGCTGGTTTGTCGAAGAGAGTAGCCTTGCCCACATCCTGTCTGTGATCACCACATGGTTCTGTTTCTCCGTTATCCTCTGTAACATAAAAATGATGTTTACATAAAAGTGATACTATGATTATGATGATATGAGGATGATGACTTTAACGGTGATGATAACTGATGACAGTATGATGATACTGGTATAATGATCATGCATCATCAATTTTTGGTGCTCTATTTTTTGATTGCCAAAGCATGCTATCACATCATTAAAATTTAAATCGATTTTATGACTTACGTAAAAGGGTATGTAGGTTTGTCTTCCGTTCACTAGACCACTGATATAGCCAGTGTATCCAGCCATTGCACCGTGCACTGCACTCTGAGCCAGAAGTGTACAATAAACATTGTCTGACGCATTGCTAGGAACAGCTCGAATCATGTATGTTGGATCTGAAATTAAGACAAGAAAAATGAACAATCAAGAAACTCATGGTGGAGAGAATGCAATGCAAGGGATATAAATTGTACCTATGTACTTGAGGTTCATCACCATCTTCTTCTGATTAAAATGATCCTACAACCGAGTAAAACCAAAATTTAGTAGTAGGTGAGTTTAGTCTGATTTTCCTATGCATCAATGTTTGATGCTGTCTCTGTAATTTATGGTTTACCTTGATGCTTTGTGACAGCCAAAGGCCAACATCTTTAAGAAGTTTGTTACCAGATGCATCTTTGAGTGTCATAGATTCCATGCTCTTCGACATTAGATCTTGTCCTGCACCTTCTGCAATCACAAGAACCATGTGACCGCTCTCCTTGAGTCGTTTCTCTATGTACTCAAACAGTCCGCCTTCTCCTTCCAGGTAAAATGGTGACTCCGGAATCAAACAGCAGTCCACATCTCTGCTTGCTAGAGTGGCATACATCGCTATGAACCCTGTTAAAGCAGTGAACAAACTTGTGAAATAGTCTAATAAGAGAGCTTGATAAGGCAAAGAAGAAGTAGAAGAGTGAATTCTCACCGCTGTAGCGACCCATAAGCTTGACAACTCCGATACCATTCTCTATACTCTCGGCTTCCACATGTGCTGCATTAATAGCTCGTTGAGCCTCTTCTACAGCAGTGTCAAACCCAAAAGATTTGTCTATCACCTGCACAAATACAAAAGTCAAGTTCTCAATTTCTCCACATAAGAAATACAGCTCTTCTATAGAGACAAAGCAGTAGAAAGAGATACATACAGGTATGTCATTATCGATTGTTTTCGGGATTCCAATAACTGCAACTTTCAGGCCACGTCTTCTAATTTCCTACATGGTTACCACCAAAAGATCAGTAAACACTGAAATTGTAGAATTGTAAGGTAGAAGTGAAATTTACCTCAAATATGACAGATGCTCCTCGCTGTGTTCCATCTCCTCCTATAATGTAAACCTGAACGATGAAAAAAACTACATCAAGAACGAGTTTGTATGTACTCTTGGAACAGAACACGGTGTAAAGAGGTGATGGTTATCAAAACCTGATTGATTCCTCGATCTTGAATGCTGTCAACTATCTTTGTGGTATCGTGACCACCTCGTGAGGTCCCAAGGATAGTCCCTCCACGCTTATGGATATCATTTACAACTTTAGAGTCCAAGGAGACAGTATTCTTAGCATAAAAGCCTCTATATCCACCCTGAAAAAGTCTCAAGCATGTGAAAATGAAACAAATGAATACCGTGTTTGTTTTGGTAAGAAGGAGATTACAATCACAGAAACTTACATCTATTCCCAGTATTCTCTTCACTCCATACATATAAGATAGACTGCTCACTATTTCTCTAATCACGGTATTAAGGCCAGGACAAAGACCTCCACAGGTAACTATGCAAGCATGCACTTCATCAGATTCGAAGTATACCTGCAGAGAACTAAGTCAACAACAGACCCTATTGAAATGGAAAAAGGACTTTAAAGCAATTCGATAAAACGACGAAAAACCTTCTGACGTGGCCCGGCTCGTCTAAAATGAATCCCCCTTGGACCATCCTTGTGAACAACGATCTAAAACAACAAAAAGAAGAGTCAGTAAGACAAAACATGAGCTCCAAATTCTCAGGATGCCCTGATATTATAGAAAGAACCCAACCAAATATATACCTTTTGAGGAACACTGTCATCAGCATCAACAAAGTATTGCCTGAAAATTTCCAAAAATAAAAAACTAATGTAACAACTGCAGGCTAATGATTGAATCACCATAGGACACAATTAGGAACCTTAGTCACCAAAACATCTGTGAGAAAGGACTTACTTAACCACTGAGTAAGCTGGATTGTCTTGCAATGGATTAGGATAAGTCTACAATAACATAAAACCAAAAGAAAATTGACCATTAATCAAAACTTAACCATCATTCGATCCCAAAAATAACATGGTAAAAGGACAAAAACTCTTAAACCATGCTACAGATTTTGATCCAGGTTCATAATTCTTGAGACCCAAATACAAAAGACCCCTTTTTCTTTACCCTGGGCTATCTTATACTAATCAGAATCTGGGAAATTCATTTCATCTATCTCAAATTCCAAACAAAAAAACTAAACAGTCCTCAGCTGAAAAAATTGATATATAAATATCTATCAACATAGATCAAAGTTTCAACCTTTTGCAACAGTTAAAGCTCAAAAGCAAAAGCTTTAATCAAATCAGATTAAAAAAAGAGAGAGGTAAACATACAGGAAGACCAGGAAGGTAATCGGAGAGATGCGGTACATCTTCTAGAACATAACCACAAGAGCCATTGATGATCTTCGGTTTGCTACTCTCCACAGTACTCATAACGAACGCTCGAAACAGAGGAACAACAATTTCAGGGGAAAAGTCTTATAATATAATAAAAAACGATTTTTTTTTCTGGTATAGAGACTTTTGAACTGGTCAACTACAAATTGAATACGAAAGCAGGAAGAAAGGTAAAAAGAAAGATGAATCAAATCCGTTGATCAAAAACAAGGCGACCCATTTTTATAGGAGTAGAGAAATTTTGACCATTGTAGTCGGTAAACAAATTACAAAGCCAGGTAGAGATAGAGAGAGAGAGGAAACCATTAAAGGTCTTAGCTATGTGCGGAAATGGTGGTTTTGGTCACTGCTTTGTAGATTATTTGACAGTAACGACGACTAGTACAAGTACTTGCAGAGAAAGATCGATATTTTTCTAGAATTGATATTTGTTTATTGGTTTTCTATTTTGTTACCTTTTATTGATTTTTTCCAACTGTTGGGCTTGGTTATCAAGTCAAGGTCAAGCCATGCATTAATACGGTCCGACCGATAACCGAAATAACCGATCCGGTTTATTATTTCTCAGAATTTTGAAACCATGAACCTTTACATGATCAAAGGATACAGGTACTTATTGTTACAATGCATTTCAAAGGAAAACAAAACACAAACAACACATAAACATCACTAATTCAGAATTTTAAAACCATGCACCTTAACATCAGAAGGGTCACTTATTAATTATTACAATGCATTTTCAAACCAAACCTCGGAATAATCTTTGAGTTTCTCCTTCATGATCATGTCGATTTTGCTACCCATTTCCGGAGTTAGATGATTCTTCCAGTCACCAACTATCCCTTTGCGGAAATGGTTCTTGTACTCTATGCCATTGATTGACTTTCCGGTCTTGTTAACCTCCAAACTGCTCAGGTTAGGCAGAGAACACATCTCCAAGATCTTATTTAGAGATCCGTTCTTTTCTTCTTCCTTAGAAAATGGACAACCCAAAAACTCTGCGAGTTTCTTGAGCTGACCATGAGGATCTGTTTTTATCTCATCATACCTCATGAAAAGCACTTGCTTTGGCTTTTCCAAGCTAGCTTTCCAGTAACTCAGGATATGATCCCAAAACGGACCAAACAAGCAGACTCCGCTGCAAAAGGACTCAAACATAGACTCAAGAATGGTTCTGTCCTCTTCTTTATTCAGACTCCTGCAAACGATATGCCAACGTGACACCAGCGAATCTTTCGCGTCCCTGCAGATGTAAACCACCTTGCAAGGAGAGTCCTTGACAGCTACTTGCAGCGTGTGGAAAGGCGTGTGAGTAGAGAACAACCTTGGAGATGATGATGAGAGCTAGGTCAAGTCCGGTGTTTGGGTATCCCGGTAAAGATTCATCTCAAGGACAGGTACGAGGTTGTGAGGATTGTTGGATAGAAGAGGATGGCTCATAGGATCATCATGAGAAGGGTTCTTTGTTCTCTCAAAAAGCGCGACAGTGAGTGCCTTGAGCCACAGGGTGCCGGATTTTGGGTACGATGCGACGATAATATCAGTGTCTTGAGGCTTAAAACCTCTCTGGAAATTGAGAACACCTTGGAGAAAGTTGTAGTAATACCAAGAGCCTTGGTACTTGCAGAGGTTTCGACCGAGGTACCCTTTCTCTGAAGAAAGTGAAGAGATTAGAGTCTTTGTTTCTTCCGTTAAGTCTTCGTCTCTCAAGTTCATCCACTTCTCCATTTTTCTTTTGTTTTTACTTTTAGCGACTTATTTTGAATGCTGTGTTTGCTTCAAACCCCTAGTATCACTATTTATATTAAAATGTTAAAATATATGATCCAATAAAACGTTTACACATCACTTTTAAAAATATTTATTTTATTTTATTACGAACATGTATCTCAAAAATCGAGAGGCAATAGTGACGTACAAAAACAAAAAGAGAGATAACGTGGTAGGGGATTATGAAATTATGAATCAGAAATTATAGTGCATGTATTTTTATACTAGAAGTGTAATACATACAAAAAAAAGTTCTTTTACTCGTGAAAAGTATGTCTTCCTATAACTAGCATACGATAACTATAAACTTGATATTTTTAAAAGTAAAAATTCTGTCTTCTTTGTCTATGAGATAATAGGACATTAAAATCCAAAGATTCCAAAATTATCTTTTCTGCTGCCAAGGATTCCATTCACTTTCCAACTGGTATCTACCATCGATTTTTATCTATTTGTACCTCAGCCTGCCCGAATGGTCATTTGATGATTCAATAATATACAATGTCCTGACCTATACATATCACTTAGGGCATCACTTATTCACTTTAATCGAGAGTGTTTATATTGGAAACGTACATGACATCGCAATGTCAGCATTAATTATTTAAATATTTTAATATATTCCTATCGCAAGATAATGTCTAAGTTAGATTATAGGTTCAACATTCTGCAACTTTCATATATTTTTTTTTTAAGCTGGTTAACAGGTTAGTTTAAGTGTTTGACGTAACCATAAGAGAATTGATTCATTTTAGCTTGTGTGTAATAGTTGGCGGGAAGGGTAATTTTGTTGGCATACTCTTCTCTGCTATTTAACCAGGGCTTGAATAACAAATATGGATGTGACATTGACACAGTTCATAAGCAAATATACAAAATTGAGGGAGCAAATTTACGTAACATTTTGTAAAATTTACGTGTATATATAATTTATCATTAGCTTACAATTTTTATACTCGTAGAATTGCACAACACCATAATTAATGCATAAAATCTCCATTTATAATTCAAACCATCATTTAGAAATTAAGAGATGACCATATGTAACATGTTAGGGTAGATGTGATTATGGTGCTAAACTAAAGAAGAAGACTAGATTGTTGGAACGAAATTAGAACTCACGGAACACGTTGGCATGTCCAGGAGAATAGTTATTTACATGACATCATTGATAGCATAAAAAACATGGATAAAGTTAATAACGTTCAAATGGTCACCATAATTACAACAATTTCCTTTAAAGCATTCACAACAATTTCTGATCTAGAATGGTTATATCTACTCGAATTTGAATGGAAAAAAAATAAAAATAAAAATAAGATAAAAGAGTCAACCTTATGTCCAATTCAAGATAATTGTTAAAAAAACAATCCAAAATTCGATTTCAGTCGTTCATAATTTATATTCAATTGGGATTTGGGATCAAGATAAAAGAGTCAACCTTATGTTTTTATGAGAGGCTAGAGAAAAAATAGATTATGATTAATAAATTTGATAGAAGAAACAGAGTAAAACGTTATCCACAGGCCACAGCTTGCACGTAAGTAATACCTATACATTATCGTTTATTCGTTATCCTTTTTTCTCTTACTAAACCGTATCTCTTCGCTTATCTACATGTGTAATCCTCTACCTCCCTCTATATATATACAAAACACAAC
>Ga0041059_1003394_pt1 | contig 10935 bp, 5 predicted proteins | sample AraColnosormetaG_FD_56232 | JGI IMG/M metagenome (GOLD analysis project Ga0041059, IMG submission 56232) | Arabidopsis roots microbial communities from North Carolina, USA - Col MF nosort | ecosystem: Host-associated > Plants > Roots > Unclassified | place: USA: North Carolina | collected 2013-09-02 | reverse complement strand
AAAAAAAAAAAAAAAAAAACGGAGTAATAGATCTTATTGTTGACAGGTTTCAAACACTAAATATATGCCTTAGACAGAAATTGCATAATGAATTAAGAAACATGATTAGATGATGGGTTACATAATTAACAATGTTAATTTAACATGAACACAAAGTAGACGTCCCTTCCACAATGGAGATTTTGTTGTTTCAAAGACATACAAGGAGGTTTGATTTCATTCATAACACATTTCTATGGAACTGTTTCTTAAATAGTAGCGTGTTGGCTTTAATTTGCGTTCTGATTTCTGGTGGGCTTGTGGTGGTGGATCTTCACCCACTTCCATTTTCCTCCTTTTTGAAGCCTATTCATTCTTTTTGTTCCTTCCTTTCACAAGTATTATTGGGATGAAGTTTTGTCCGACCGTTGGTTTTGACTATCTGAAAAATAAAACCAGTTTACAGGAAGATTCTAGTTTTAGAACAGAGAAGGAAAAAAGAAGTAAAACTTGTTGATGTAAATTATTTAGTGAATGAAAATCTAAGAGACCACATTTTGAGTTTCAAATTCGAAAAGAGTATACCTAGATGTGTGGTTAGAACATTGCCTCGCAACTGTACCCATAGACATTGGTAGCATAGGAAGAGAAGAGTGGTTGCCATTAGAGTATACACATGTGAAGTAGAGCGGCCTTCGTCATAAAACGAAAGAGAGACATAATAAACAATTAATAACCCATTAGTTAAGGCTTTTGCAGGGAGAAGAAGATAGATTACACATTTACACACGAAAAATAGTAACTGTTAGTAAGAGCTTCTCTTAATCAAAGAAGAATCTGTGGTTTTTGTGGTTTCTTAGAATCAAAGATTTCATAATCGTATCGAATATATACGTAAGAAGATGGAAGAGAGATGGGGAGTTAGTGGAGATCGTGGAGAAGCGGAAAAATTATAAACCCTAGTACAAATAAAGGATATTTTGGGGAGGGTTTACAAAATAAAAAAAAAACTAAATTAAATTACGCAAGTTATAAAAAAAAGCCAAAAAGGAAATTGTGAAAATATATGGGGGTGATTGGCACAAGGCTTTGAAAACTTCAAACCATATCTAAAGTTTTCAAAGTTGTTTTTTTTTGCCAATTAGCCTTTTTGGACTGTAGATTTTTTTTAAAGTTTTCAAAGCTCTTTTTTTTTCCTTCTTTAGGGGTGATTGCACAAGGCTTTGAAGACTTCAAGACATAGGCCTTGAATGGTAAACGTTTCTTTGGTGGGAAAAATTTAAAAAAGTCTGAACCACTTTTTTCATCCATTCAACAAAAGATCAAAACAAATATGAAAAAGTACAGGAAACACAAGTGGTCCAAATATTTTGTTTTTAGTGATAAAAGAGGGAGAAATATGGGAGGTACGTCTATAGTAAAACTTCTTGAAAAGAGTAGTATGCTATCCATATTTGGCACACCTATCTAATATAATAATATATATTTATTTTCTGTTTTATTATTAAAGACATATATATATATATATATATATATCAATACATGTATCTCAAATGAAAAACAAGTATAAGATCTCTCTCTTTTTTGAAACATTGTCTAAAAGAAGTTCAGTTCATCCTTACTTCGCACGAATTTTCCAAACACCAAGTTGAAAGTATTTTTTCCAAAAGTTCAAATATAATTCTATATATACAATTTTTAGTTAGTTTTATGTACAAAAAATATCTAATATAAATTTTCATCACTTTAAATAATTACTGTCATTTATAATTTTTAGATTTTGCTAACTTTAATTATAAAAATATTTAAGTAAGTTCCTAATACGTATAATTTATAAATTGTTGTAATAGATTCAATAAAAATAATGTGTAGACATATAATTGTTCAATAAAATTACTCATATAGATTTTGAATAATATGAATGTAATATTTGATAATTAGAAAAAATGAAATTATGATATCTATGTATATGATACAAGTAACTAAAATACGGTTAAAATTGAAACAGTCAAAATACAATTGATTATTCATTTAATAAAATATAATTCAATTTACGGTTTTATTTTTGTCATACAGTTTTAAAATAGTTCATAGTATGTCTAATATAAAATATTATTTTTAATATTATTGATATATAGATATGACGTTCAATCGCCGACAAAACACAAATAATATCGGGGAAGCTGATACACATTTTTCTACGAAAACTTCAACACGGATAATGGCTACAATGAGACTGCATAAATTTATCTGAATTTCAAATTTTTCAGATGATGATTTTGCAGAAGTAATGGGAAAGACAGAGAGTACGGACACAAATTCTGAGACTGATCTAGGGATATGGAAGATGCAGAAGTAATTGATAGCGATCTTATGACAAATATCAGAGAAAATATTGCAGATATACTATGGGAAAATAAAAATAGTAGATATTAATCTTTTTTGTTGTTGTATTTTAATTTTTTTTTAACATTTTAAAAGTTATCACGATAAATATATTTATTGTATTTGTAAATAATACTATATTTAAATATTATATAATATGATCTGCTTTTACCGTTCAAATATTTATTTTGAACTGCCAGATCTGCTTGAACCGCACATGTACCGCTAGATCCGCTTTTGTCCAGCTTGATCCACTTGATCCGCTTAATCCGCTCCGCCCGATACGCTTTCTCCATTCGGAGCCATATCTAGTGTCTTCACAGTTTTTTTTAGCCAATTAGACGTTTTTACTTTAATTATTTTTATAGTTTTTAACGCCCTTCTTTTTTCTTTTTCTTTGTTTCTCTTCTTTTTTAAAAGCCTTTCAAACAAATATTTATTAAAAGATTTTTTCTATCTTCTCCCTAAATAACTAAATACTTTATACAATTTTACATATATTTTTCATAAACTATTTTTAATAGATTAAATATCTTTCAATTTTTATCTTTCTTTTAAGATCCATTTCACTAATAATAATTTTATTTTCATCATCTCACCATTAATGTGGGTGTAAGAAAGTTATACAAAATACATTCATCTATGTAGCCATAAGACTAATTATTTTGGTTTCGCTCCGATCTTGTCCTAAACATATGTCATTTCTGAATGAAATGAATGGTTATTAAAAAATGATGAATAATAATTATTTAGTTTAGCTCTTGAGAATATTTTTATATTCATTTTTTTTTGTCATCTTTCTATACTCATTTATTTATAAGTTTCTGTAATTTTCTAAATTTATTTCTAACATTATTTGTATTTGTTATTAATATGAATACATAACAGTCACATTTTCTACACCTTTGTTCTACCAATCAGATTTTAACAGCCAAAGTTTCTACAGTCAAAGTTTTACAGCCAAATTCTCTACAGCTCAAGTTTTTAAAGTCAAAGCTTCTAAAGCGTAAACTAACAGTCGCTACTAATCGGCCCCTTTGTTTTCCTTCTTTTTTAAAAGTTTCATAAACGAGACTTTCAAACAAATAATTATTAAAAGATTTTTTTATCTTCTCCCCTAAATAATAAAAATTTTATACAAGTTTACATATGTTTTTTCACAAACTATTTTTGATAGATTAAATATCATCAATTTTCTATCTTTCTTTTAAGATCCGTTTCATTAATAATTATTTTATTTTCATCATGTCACCATTAATGTAGGTGTAAAATATTTATAGAAAATACATTCATATATGTAATCCTAAGACCAATTATCAGGGATTCACTCTGATCCGGTCCTAAACTTCTGTCATTTTTTTAAAATAAATATTTTATTAATAATTAATTTGATTTTGAATAAATCTACCTTCTTAATGAAATGAATGGTTATTAAAAAAAGAATGACTAATAAATATTTAGATATTTCTTGAGAATATTTCACTATTCATTGATTTTTAAGTTTTTGTAATTTCTAAATTTATTTTTAACATTATTTGTATTTATTATTAATATTAATAAATAACAATCACATCTTCTAGAGCTTTGTTCTACCAATTAGGTGCATGATTGGTTGGACTGTAAGTCTGACTTACAGCCTTAATTTTTCTTAAAGCCTTGATTATGTACCAATCGTGTTGTACCTTTATTTTTAAACTTACAACCCAAATTTTTTTTCCTTTTTTTAATATTGTAGTAGAATTTTCTTGGCTGTAGAAATTTTAATTCATTAGATAAATACAAAAAATTAAAATTATCAACATAAATATATAACAAAAAATAAAGATAACTTCTAAAAAAATGATAATTATCAAACCTAAAAGAAAAAAAGATGTTATAAATATACATCAAACGTGAACTTTTAAAATTCATTACTTTGATACCAAACAAATCTAAAATTTGTGTTTCCATAGTAATGAATTGCAATGAATTTATGGAATAATCATAGGTAAAATTTGATTTCTTTAATCAAGAATTCATAGGAGTTTTTATTTTTATATGATCATAATATATTTATTTAAATTAGTAATGCAAGGCATTTTATTTACTATAAAAAAAACTTTTATTACAACTATTAGATTTATTAATCCATTTTTTATAAATATTTAAAATCTAAAACTTACAGCAATAATTTTACAGTTACAGTCCAACCAATCACCCACTAGATTGTAATAGTCAAAGTTTCTACAAGGAAAGTCTTTACAGCCAAATTCTATGCATCTCAAATTTTTAAAGTCAAAGCATATAAAGACAAAATTAACACTCGCTACCAATCAGCCCCTACGTTTGACAAAATTGAGTTTTTAAAGATGTTGTCGCTATGTTTTTCCTTTGCCATACCTCCTTTTTTTCACTCTTTGACATCTTACATTGCATAATTTTATTGGTCAGGTGAATATTAATCTATAATATAAAAGATTTTTTTTGTAAAAACCGAGAAAACATTTTTAATATCTAGCAGCACTTTGGTTTCTAACATTATTTGTTGGATATTATGCGAGTTTAAATTGTGTGTATTAATTACCAATAGAATGTATTTTTAGTTTAAAATAGTTTCTTATACGATTACTAATATCGTCATAATCTAGGTTCCAATCAATTTGCCTCACTAGTTCCTTCGGATGGAGAAGAAGATTTGTCAGATTCAGACAACGAATCTGATTCAATGGATTTTATGTCGCCTTGGGGTAAAAGAATCCTCCGAAAGAGACAGGTTAAACAACCAACAAAGGCTAACAAAATGGATGAACAAACCACACGTCGTGGGAGGGGAAGAGGCTGTGGGAAACGAGGTGGTCATGGCTAATGGTCTCCAACAACCTAAACACTAAGTCAATTGAAGCAAAAAATTGGATTGTAACCTGCATTTAATGTACCCTTTCTTTCTACTACTTGTAACTTTTTATAAACTGTATGACCTCGTGTGCCTATATCGATTTTGATTTTCTTAAGTAAAAAAAGTAATATTGTCGTAATTTTTTTTATATTGGTCTCTTATACTGTTTCTAATTATTTAGATATCATATCATCATTATTTGTTTCCACTAAGATTATCAGGGTCGGCCCAGACCTAAAGCCCAAGAAGCAGATGCTTTAGGCAGCAAATTTTATATGTATATTAAAGGACATCAAATTCTTAGAAATATCTTGTAGTCTAGTGGTGTTAGGTGTATCTGAGGGTATTTGGTTAGGCCTGGGTGTTCGGCTAAACCGGGTTGTTCGGATCGGTTTGTTCAGTTTGGAGAAAATTTGGGTTTTTAAAAATTTCACCGAATAGACCCGAATTAAAATTCGGTTCGGGTCAGTTCGGTAGTCGATTTGTTTGGGTCGGTTATTAGCTAGAATTAACGTTCCAAATTTGAACCATACAAAAATTTATCCGGTTTATTCGGTTTTTTATTTCGGTTTACATAATTAAAAATGAAAATTTACAGTTTACAAATCCAAACCTAATCAAATTAACCATTACAAATAAATAAAAGCCCAACATACAAAGGAAATTATGAAAAGCCCAACAAACAAAGACAATTATCAAAACCCTAACTTATAAAGGTAATTATAAAAAGCGCAAAACACAATTATTAGCCCAACCCAATAAAATATTAGGGTTTTGACAGTAATGTGAGCAGCCCCTTCACGGTTGCGACTCCAGGTGTAACGGTGATGGTAACAACGACGACAATCTCCGATGATCTTATTCCATCTTTAAACAAGGTTGTGTTGTGTTGGATCCCAAAACCCTTCAAATTTTAGAAATCGAAATTGCAATTAAATTTAATGTTTTGTATCCAATTTATCATCTAGATATTAGCGATTCGGAAGAAGAATTAGAAGCAGTATCAACGAAGAAGATCGAAAGAGCTTACCTTTACGATTTCTTCGGTTGAACTTCTGTGAAAAAGAAAAGGGGTTGAAAATGAGGAGCGTACGGAGATGAAGTGATGAAGTAGAAGAGAAGAGAAGAGATGTTTGGGTAAGAAGATCTTATTAAATTAGATACAAAGTCGAAGAAGAACAAAGAAGTGACCTCTTTGATTTCCTTGGTTGCAGCTTGAATTTCTTAAATGACGAGGGTAAGAAGATGTAGAAGTGTTGATCACGATGAAATGATGAAGGAGAAGAGATGAGATGATGTCTAGATGACTAGATCAGAGATGAGATGAAAGATTATTCTCTATAAATTGCATGAGGCGGAGGCTAAGAGAAAGAGAAATGAAATTAGGGTTGGTTAGACTTATATAGGGCAGCTTAATAGGCTGCTAAACCGAATTAACCCGATCGGTTCGATTACCGAACTGACCCAAACCAACATCCGATTGCCAAAATTAATTTTGTCGTTCGGTTTCGGGTTACTCGGTTTATGCCGAACTCCCAGGGCTATATATGGTTGTTGGTTTGAACCTTGGCAACTGAAAATATTAACAATTTTTCTATTTTTATATGTACTAAATGGGCATCAAAATTTTGTTGGACTTAAGGCATGATTAGTGTTTGGGTCGGCCCTGAAGATTACCAACACGAAATAAAATTTAGTTGGCATAGATCCAACGTGAATATATTTTGTTACGAAGTCTAACAACAAAATTGGAATTATTTTCGGTTTAGAAAAACATCAACACTTTTTTGTTTACGACTTACTAAAATTAGGATTAAATTGTCAAAATAGGCAAAAGTAATTCGCAAAACTGTCATACTAAATAAATGAGGGCGTTTTCATAAAACTAAAAAAGTAGAAGGTTTCTCTTGGGAAGTTTTCAATTTTCCATAGCAGGTCTAAACATGCTCATTAGCGATTCTTTCTTATATATTAAAGCAGATGTTTAAAGTGCTCACGTTCGCTCTCAGAATATGAGCGGACGTTTTTACCCCCTTTAATGAAATTACCTAATTTAATTCTTTTAAATTTTTTACTTTTCATTTTTTTATAAAGTAATTCCAAAAATTTAAAAATATATATACATAAATACAGAATTATATTTAATGGGCTTATTGTTGAAATTATTAAAAAAAATTAGCCCAAAAAAATACATCGTCATATGTAAAACCCTAAAAACATCTATGTTACAAACAGGAAAAAATTGGATAATACTGGGTTTTGCCCTAATTCCTAAGCTATAAATACCGAGTCTCGACCACACAATAATCATCCAGTTTCTTTTTTCTAATTAGATAGTTTTGATATTATGATTTTTTATATAGCTACAATCTTTTTTATGAATCGAGTTGTTTTTGTGTGTTTGTGTTTTATTGGTGTTTATATAATATTACTAATTTGCTTATTTTATTTTTTGAGTTCCATGTTCGTTTGATTGTGTCAAATAAATAACTTTTGGGTATCATCTAATCATGTGTTTTATGTTTGTAGGTAAATCTTCATGAAATATATTGAAAAAGATGAAAAAGAATAAGAAAAATGCCGAAACAAAAAGGTAAAGTAGTCTCTTAAGTTCATGTCTTTTTAGTTGCGTTGGTGTCGATCCTCATCTTTAATGGTGTTTGTGTATGATTTTGCAGGTTTGGGTTTATAGAAACATCATGAATTGGTGCATGAAATAAAAGCAAAATATTTAATTAATAAAATCTCCAAAAGATATTAGGTTTTGTTTCATCTTGCGAAAATTTACTCTCTTATCTAACTATGTTTTTTGTTTTATCTTGAATTTATTTATTTGCTTTTCTTTTTGGCTCCTATAAACCCTAGCATATATATATTTTCTTCCAAAACACATTGAATATATTTTGAAATTCAGGGACTAATCATGAGTTGTAACATATGTCTTTTTTTTAACCTTTTCAGATTTTTTCGCTAAACATGTTATATTTTTTCACGATCCTATGGATGTTCTCTGTCTTCTCGGATGTTTCTCTGTATCCACTGATTCGAAATCATGGTCAAACCGTCTCTGATAGGAAGATTAATCTGGCTTGGTTCAAATCGAGAGCCAAACTGATTGACTTGCATGTCCTTCATAAATTCAAGCTCTACGAGACTCTTTCGGTAAAAAAATCTCCTCCTCTTTCTCTAACTTTGGTATGATCATGATCTGAAATTATGTGAATCTTATAGATGTTCAAAATCTCTTTTTAATTTACTATTGATTTGCATCAATATGAATCTTATTTTTTCGGCAACTGATTTACAGATAATTGCGTTGATACAATGATAGTTAATGGATTTTTTTTGTGTTTGACATTATTGCATAATGAATTCATTAATTTGCCGGTTTTGGATTTGAATTCTCTTTAAGGTGGTTTAGTTTAATTCCATGAATCACCCTATTAGATACTACTAAATTTCCGTCAAAACATTCGAGCTCGAGCTTTTGATTTCGAAATAATACAGGGTTAGAGTCATTAATTTAGATTTAGCAGAGAACTAAAAATCGTCTCTCTTCATTATGAAATAAGATTCAATGGGAGTTTTGTGCAAGGAGATGAAGATTATTTGCACAGAGATTAACTTAGGAGATTAAGATAATTTGCACAAATAATATTTTGTGCAAGGTTTTGCATAAGGAGTCTCTTAATAGAACAATGTGGAATGTTGGCTTCTTAAAATCATCTTGGTTTCATTGACTCCAGCGCGTGAGCAAATCTGAGAATAGTTCGAGTCAAGATGGAGTAGCCTCTACTAAAGTGAAGAGGAAAAAGGTCAAGGTGGTAAGTGGGCGGTTGTGCAGTAGCTAAAGTTTTTCTGGTGGAAGAAAAATAAAGAGTTTGAAAGAATGACTGCTGAAGAAAGATACTTAACAAACTAATAAAGGTTAGTTAGGAGAAAAGAAAATACATTGTGTTACTGATTTAGACAAACAAATACGTGTTGTTATCTCTTATGTTCGTGTTTATATCTGTTATTTTCGCACGCTCGAAAGAAAGAGGAACACCTTATGGAGAAAATGAAGAAACTGGAACCTTCAGAGTCGGCGGAAAAGACACATGACCCTGGAACCAAATCTCTATTTGGTTCTAATTTTTTCTACAGTTTTATTCTGTTGCTTCATGAAATTTTTGTGGAAAATTCTTGATTTCCTGATATGAAATCATTATGATTTGACTTTGAAGTTGGTGAATAAATTGGTGGTGCAAAATTTTATTTGATTAGAAGAGATGTGATGAGAACTAAAGCTTTAGGAGGATTCTTAAGATTGATCGAAGGGACTACAATGAGTTAAATTTATTTGAAGATCCTACAAGGTATACAAAAGAAGAAATGCACAAACTGAAAAGACGGATGATTGTAGGGAACGGGGAGTCTGGTGGGTTTAAAGCAAGCACAACTTGCTATGGAATCATTTGTAAGTCCCTTTACTACCACTATTCGTTTTACTTTCTCATTGTTTTGGAAGTCAATGTAATGTTGTGAACTCATGGAGAAATGTTAATTCTTCTGGTGCAGGGTTTGTGAGATTCTTAGAGCCTTATTATATGTTCGTGACAACAAATAAGAAAGCAAGTGGGTGAGATCTATGGCCATGCAGTAAATGATATAGCTGAGGGTCAAATGATCATATTTTTCCATAATAGTTATCGTGTATAATATTTATATTCTACAAATATCTTTTTGAATGTGAACAACAGCTTTTGACGTAAATACTTAGTATTTACAAATTTTAAAATATTAGGATAAATATTACAAATGTGAAAACTGAAAAAAAGAAGGAAATTTGTATTATCATTTTTAGTTTAATACTTTTAAAATCGAGGTAAATATTACAAATGTGAAAGTTCAAAAAAATTATATGTATTATAGTATTTTGTTTAACATTTTTTAAAAGTTGAGATAAATATTAAAAAAAAAGTTTAAAAGGGGAACTTATATCGTCGTACATTAGTTTAAATCTTTTAAATATCTTTTCTTCCGTTTTTTATTAAAAACATATTGCACCGAATATTTCAAATATGTTAAAATACCCGAATATGTTTAGTGAGCTTATCTTCGGAAAAAAACAAATTGGCCCGGTATAATTTACACCGTCATATGTAAAACCCTAAAACTATATGTTACAAATCTCTATAAATATAGGTTGTCATTCATGAAAAACAAACATAACAGTTTATTTTATGCATATTCGTTATGATTTATAGTTTTGATTTGTACCATAAAGTTGGTTCTTTCTATGATGCATCATCTCATAGATCTTTGCTTATTGTTGATCGACGACCTCTTAAACGAGGATTATAGCCTTTTTATTTGATTCACCCATAAATATTGAACCTAATTTGTGGTATATTTTAAGCAAATGAATATTTTTTTAACTTTTTAGTTTTTTTTTAATTACTAATTAGTTTAAGTTATATTTTGATCTGATAAAAAGTATTTGTGGGTCTTCCCACGCGTCAGACCCAAAAAGTATTAAAGGGGTCAGCTGACCCCTCTAAAATTCTATATTTGCATTGTAGCCCTTTAAAATTATTTTGTTTTTTCCCTTTTTAAATTACAAATTAGTATGTAAACCTTTTAAGTTTTATAGTATTTTTCTTCTACTTTGTCTTTTGACACTATTTCTTACTTTTTTTTTTTTTTTTTTTTTT
>Ga0041059_1003393_pt1 | contig 10936 bp, 17 predicted proteins | sample AraColnosormetaG_FD_56232 | JGI IMG/M metagenome (GOLD analysis project Ga0041059, IMG submission 56232) | Arabidopsis roots microbial communities from North Carolina, USA - Col MF nosort | ecosystem: Host-associated > Plants > Roots > Unclassified | place: USA: North Carolina | collected... | reverse complement strand
GGAAAAAAAAAAAAGCAACAACACAAAATATATGTATAAAAAAATAAATATCTCTGCTTTTTTTTTTCAATGATGGGTACGCTTCACCTCTAAGTTTTGACCAAAGTTTTTCTTCATTTCTCTCTTCTCTCTTGTGGTCACCGTTTGATCGGAATATTCCTTTTAGAATGCCAAGATTCATTCTTCATCTCTCGAGCTCCTCATGAATTTCTTCTCTGCTTATCAATGGAGGTTGGTTTTTGTTTCTCATGTTATCTTTTCTTGCTTTGTGAAGTCCTTAAATTTTCCAATTTTGGTTTTTAGTTGTTGCAACTTTCTAGTTTCATGGGTATTACTCTATTTGGCTATGTTTCTTCAAAAGGCTCTGTTTTGGAGAGCTGGGTTTTCTAAAGTTTCAACCTTTATTGCTAAAACTGAAACTATAACTACTTGTTTATTGTGTGTGTTAGTAAGCAATGCAATTTTAGAGATATGGACTGGATCTATATATCTATTGAAAGCTGAGCTAGAGAATCTGTTTCTTGAATTCAATAAGCTTGAGTCTGTAAATTGTTGATTTACAGATGATGAGCTCTTCTTCTTCTACTACTCAAGTTGTATCATTCAGAGACATGGGGATGTATGAACCATTTCAACAGTTATCTGGTTGGGAGAGTCCTTTCAAATCAGATATCAACAATATTACTAGTAATCAGAATAACAATCAGAGTTCTTCAACAACACTTGAGGTTGATGCTAGACCAGAAGCAGATGATAACAATAGAGTGAGTTATTGTTTATTCCTGGATCATGCTTTAGAATGATTTATAAGTGTTGTTTGTTTGGTGATTGATGGTTAATTATGTTGCAGGTGAATTATACTTCTGTGTATAATAACTCTCTTGAAGCAGAACCGTCGAGTAATAATGATCAGGACGAAGACCGGATCAATGATAAGGTAAGGCTTTAGCATTTTAAGGCTACTTATACCTTTTGCTTCGAAGACTTCATAAACTCCTCCTTCTCCATTTTAATCTTTAGAGGAAGAGACACGGCGTGATGACATGAATTGTTGTTCCTTCTCTATGAACAGATGAAACGGCGTTTGGCTCAGAACCGAGAAGCTGCTCGCAAAAGTCGTTTGAGAAAGAAGGTAACCTTGGTGGGATTTTTTCTTGTGTTAATGATAAAAAGGAAAGCTTATGCAAAGTTGTGTCTGTGCTTGTAGGCCCATGTTCAACAGTTAGAAGAAAGCCGGTTGAAGTTGTCACAGCTCGAGCAGGAACTTGTAAGAGCTAGGCAGCAGGTTAGCTCAAGCTTGTTTATTTGTTGTGTGTTCATCAAACTTTATCTGATTCATTCTGACTCAGTGATTCTTCTGGTTTGTATTAGGGATTATGCGTACGCAATTCTTCAGATACTAGTTATCTAGGACCAGCTGGGAATATGAACTCAGGTTGGTGTTTATATCACTAAATAAGCATATGTTAGCATTGCTTTATCTCTTAATCCTCAGTAGATAAAGAAGTAATTTTCCCAATAATAACCATTTTCAGGTATTGCTGCATTTGAGATGGAATACACACACTGGCTAGAAGAGCAAAACAGGAGAGTTAGTGAGATTCGAACAGCGCTCCAAGCTCATATAGGTGACATTGAGCTCAAAATGTTGGTAGATAGTTGCTTGAACCACTACGCAAATCTCTTCCGCATGAAAGCTGATGCTGCAAAGGCTGATGTGTTCTTCTTGATGTCGGGAATGTGGCGAACTTCAACTGAACGCTTCTTCCAATGGATTGGAGGTTTCCGCCCATCCGAGCTTTTAAATGTAAACTTCTTTTTTACTTTTACACGTTTCTCTTTCTACTCTTGAGAAAAAATGCTCAACCTTTTTTGTTGTCTAGGTTGTGATGCCATACGTTGAGCCCTTAACCGATCAGCAACTGTTGGAGGTGCGTAACCTGCAACAGTCGTCTCAGCAAGCAGAGGAGGCTCTCTCTCAAGGCTTAGATAAACTTCAGCAGGGTTTGGTCGAAAGCATAGCAATTCAGATAAAAGTTGTTGAGTCTGTGAATCACGGGGCTCCAATGGCTTCAGCCATGGAGAATCTTCAAGCATTGGAGAGTTTTGTGAACCAGGTAACGCTAAGTGTATTTGCTTTGTGCTTTTGCAGTCTCCATGAATCCAAAGTTTATTTTCATTTTTGATTAGAAACTTTGTGAGCATGGATTTCACAAACAAAATCTCTGACAATATTGGAACAGGCGGATCATCTGAGACAACAGACCCTGCAGCAAATGAGTAAGATATTGACGACAAGACAGGCTGCTCGAGGGTTGCTCGCTCTAGGAGAATACTTCCACAGGCTGCGTGCTCTTAGTTCTCTCTGGGCAGCTCGTCCACGAGAACACACTTGACAAGTTAGGAGGCAAACAAAACAAAGAGAAAGAAGCACAAGGCAGATGATGTTAGCTATAGGGACTTGCTTTATCTCTCAGAAAGTGTTGGCTGATATTTTCTCCATTAGAGAGCATCATCTTCCTCATTGATGATTTTGTTTACTTGAAAGGAATAAGAGATGTGTAAATTTGGGTGGAAAACATGTAATGTCTTTGATGCATTAGGCTCTTTATTTGTAAAATATATAGGGTTTGTTGTCACTCATCTCCTCGTATATGAAAATTTGAGCCCACAATCAAATTTTTTGTCTATATTGTTATTCCAACAGTTCTTAGCTTATATTTGTTGTTGGTATAAATTGGTCAATAGACAAACAATAAATTCAAATAGATTCATAGAGAGTTTGATCATTCCCTTCATTCAAATTGTGCCTAAAATGAATATCCTACGGGTCTCAGCCAAAAAAGCCCACACCGAGGAAAGATAAAGACAAGAGTTAAAGGTAACACATGTTTCTTCCCTTTTGTGATACAAATGGGGTAAAAAGGGTTAGTTCTCTTTCTTTCTTTATCTCTCCTGTAAAATTCAAATCTTCTTCACTAGCCATCCTGGAAAAAAGAAGTAAAAAGACATAAGAATAGACCAAGAAATCAACTTCCAAATGTGAAGAACACAAGACTCATATGGAAAAGGCAGCAGAGTACTTCATGTAAACAAGAAAGTATCCATGACCCGGTTTACTACTACTTCCTTGTTACAAAATACAAGCTAGGAGGATGAAATATTACAGTCTCGTGCTTCTTAAAGAGAAAGGATTATTTACCTCTGGCATGGAACTGCTTGGGCCACCAAGTGATAAGGCATTGTGGCTATTACTTGAGCCCATAGAGTGTCCATAGAAGTCGGTACTTCTGCAAGCAAGCATGATCAGTTGGTAAGTATGGTATAAATAGTTTGGGAAAAGAAATCACTAGTAACAGAATACCTAGCATCTGAATGTTCCATCTTTGAAGCTACATCAGAGGTCTCTCCTGCGTTGTTGCTCAAAGGGCTTGATCCAAAGCTTAGTTGCGAGCATTCTTCTGTAGAGATTGGCAAATTATCTGAAGTTACAACAGCAGGTTTATCGTCTTCATGAGATGCTTCTTGATCATGACTATTTGTATCTCTTGTCTGCAAAAGAAGATAAAACCATACGACAAAGCCAAAGTTCCAGTAAAACAAAAATGACAACTAGCTTAAACCAGAAGTCATTTGATTCCTGTAAAACATCAAGAGTCAGGAACTACATGAGGACAGCTAGTGATACAGAGTTTGAGGACAGTAACAACTCCTCAGGTATGACAGATTTCCTAATTCATAAGATGAAATTAATGTTAAAAGATAGAGAGCCAGAAGCTTCAGAAATCTGTCATCTTACATTTATCAACTGCCTGACTTGGCCATGAAGACTTGCGACGTCATCATCATCTAGGTTAGAGTGCAATTTAGAACTGCTGCGCGCCACTCTGCAACCAAAACACAGCAATGAAAGAGTCGCAACACTGAGCATTGTTCAACTCTGTGACAGTCTGATCAATTTACCTTTGACGACGACGCTTTTTAGATCTTTTTGGTTCATCTTGTTGCTCCTGTTTCCTCTTAAGGTTTGCCCTTGGAGCTTCATCCATTAGTGGGCAATTAAAATCCGAAAGAAGATGGCGTGGTGTTGAGGAGGGCCGAAGCATATCTTTATCATTATCCTGAGCACCAACCACCATGTACATCACTTCCAGGGAAACCCATACATACCCACCAACACCAATTTTTGGGCCGTTGCTCAGCTTGCACAACGCCACCTGTTCGCGGTTAATCACATCTACCTTGACAATCACCACGTCATGAAACCCCGTGAATTGAGTATTCTCTTCTAATGGGCCACGGTAGATGTGCTGCACAACAATTTATATATGTTAGCTAAGAAAGTAAGACCTAATCAAATACTACACTGCTTAAATTATTCTTACTTCTCCAATACGCCACAACTCAGGGAAAGTAATTAAAGCTGCACCAACAGGCTGAATGTGAAGGTGGGCTAAAGCCTTGTCCAAAGTGTCGAAACTAAGGACAGACTTTATCTTGTGCTTTCTCTTATGAGCACTTGGAGGATAACGACGGCATTTATACTGACGAAACTGTGGGATCTCTTTTGGGATCCCTTCTCTTTCAATATGTTCCAAGGCTTCAGCAATTGAATTACCGTAGCACACATGTCCCTTTTCCGCATGTTTATCCTTGCCGAGCATCTCTGGTTCAACATGGTTGCTTAGGTACCAAGCACACAGTGGAATATATGTATCTTCCCAGTGGCGGATAATCCTTATGGCACTGGTTAGATCGGAAGAAGCGTACGCCTAACAATTGATGTGCCTGAGCTGATCTCGAATAAAACCAGCAATCACGATCCATGACGAGCTTTTCAAAAGCTCAGCGAATGCCTAAACAAGACAAACAACAAAAGTTCTGATATTTTGGAAAATTATGGACATGTTAAAGTTTAAGTATTAGATTCTGTACCGGTCTTGCAACTCTCCAGCACAAGAAAGCAACGCGACCATCATCTGAAAGGTGGAAAGGACCTCTTCGGGCTGTTCTTCTTGCTTGTTGAACATACCAATCAGTCAGGATCAAACACAGATTTCCAGGCTGTATAATACTCAATCCCTTCTTTCTCAGGCGCTTCAAACAGTTTGGTGGAAGCCCTTTTAGACCATCAGGCCTTGAGGGTATAAACTGATCCATATCCATAGGTACCACCACCTTTTTGTTTTTTCTTTTACCCATCTCTGAAAAACAAATACAAAAACACAAACATATCAGTGTCTCAAACATTATTGAAGTGTTTCAATATTTTTTGCAATGGCATTATCCAAAAAACGAATACAAGTAACATACGACATCACAAGAAATTTATTCTTAACAAGCCATAGTGAAGAGTTTTTGAAGACTCCAAGACCACTACTAGTCTAGTGACACATAGTAAAGAGTTTTTTAAGACACCAAAACCACTACTAGTCTAGTGACACATAGTAAAGAGTTTTTGAAGACACCAAGACCACTACTAGTCTAGTGACACATAGTTAAGTTTTTTAAGAAACCGAAACCACTACTAGTCTATTGACACAGAAAGAACTTTTACTTTTAGAGGCAATCTCAAAGTGAAACATACAAAAAAAATCAGATGCATATTCAAAGTCAAAACGTACAGAAATAAAGTAAATTCAAGTAGAATAGACATTCAGACAGCAAATGAGGGACCAGCAAAAAAAACAACAACTAGCAAACATTGGACATATACATAAATCATTTTTTAGTCCCATGGTCTCGGATAATAATCCCATGCCCTACAGTACTAGAGTCACAAGATACGACCCATAAATGTATGTACCTCTTGGCGTCGTTGTTCCTGTTCTCTTAGCTCTAGATGAAATCAGAGACTGAGAAACCTAGCGAACTTTTTCGTAGCCAAAGAAAAAAAAAAGAAGTCAAAATCAAACTTATGAATGAAAGTAAAGCTCAGAATAAACGGAAAGTTTCCGTGGTTGGAATGTGTAAACCCTTACCGGCTTGTTGTCGGAATCTCGAGAAATGCTCCTGTGTTGCTCGGACGATCAGTGTGTGTACTTTTGCTGAAGTGAAAGATTATGAAAAGATCTGGGGTAAATCAGTAAATGTAAAAGCCCTTACCTAAAGCGATGGCGTTTTAAGGGTACGGTGAAAAAACAATAAAAATTGAACATGTGCGTTGCAACATCGTCAAGATTGACAATTGAAGTCCCAAATGAAGCCCATGAATGAAACCTTCGCCGCCTTCGCCAGACAAAACCTAAAACTATAAAAGCAGCAGTCGCTAATTTTTGGAAGGAGAAGGAGAAAGATGAGTCGCCGGGTGGAATACACGTTAGCTCCTCCGCAGAGGAATGAATCTGACGTAATTCTCTCATCTTTTTATATTGTTTAGCTTGTGTACTAGTGTTCCTTTCTTACGATGTTAAGGGTAGTGATTGATTGATTGATTATTTTCTCTGATGGGTCTTAGGGTTTTGATTATCCCGACGGTATCCCAATATCATACAATCTTCATAGGCTTCGTCACTTTGAGTGTGAAGGCAGTTATCCCAAGTATCCTTATGGTTCTTTGGTCAAGTTTTATGCAATGGTGGGACTTCATCGTTACAATGTGTTGGAGGTAAACAATATAGTGCTTTTCTAGTCGATATGCTACTGGAACTATTAATTATTATTATGATATACCAATTACATTCTCAATCTCTTTTTCCATCTGTCAGGGGAAAAATTTGCAGCTCGATACCCTAAAGAGTTTCAACATGAGAATCAATTGTGGTGCTTCTTCTTACTACATTACTTTGGCTGCACGCGTTCCAGATAGCGGTTTGAAGCAGATCTTTCAGGTTCTAGTTCATGAAGAGCGTCTTGGCAGTTTAGACATGACATGTACTATCGCTAGACCTCGAGGTAAACATGTAACTTTACTTGATCAGTCATTTTGACTTGTGGCAGTTTACCTGTACATCTAACACTTGCTGGTTAATATTGCACAGTGACTACCAATGTGCCTTTTCTACGTCCGCACAGCGAATCAGAGTATGATTATATGGACAATGATGAATTGCCTGACTGGCCTTCAGAGATTGCTTTCGATGATACAAAACGGTTTCATCTGGTAAGATTATTATTTATAAAGTACATCCTTTGTTGTTTGTTTAATGAATTATCATATGGATTTATAAATCATTTAAAATGCATGAATCAATAGAGACACTTGTGGTTTTGCTTTTGCCTACTAGTTAATTTTATTGAGATACCTTGCAGGTGAAGGAATCAGAGTTGCGAGACAATGATTGGATTCGACTCTATTTGGAACTTACACTTGTTGCTCACGATAGGTTTCTTACAGTTGTAAGTGTCTTTTCTCTCTTTCATTTGTTTGCATATCAAAATGATTTAGTGGCATTCAATATTGGTAATAATTAACATTACATGATTTTGTTTATGCAGCACTATCTCTCCCAGTTGGAGATTGTGAAAGTTGCGATTGAAGAAGTGGAGCAACCGAATGCGAGTCTCAACACCAAAACTACATTTGTCTACATAACTTATAAGGACTTGGCAAAGGCTCAGATTGGTGAGCCGGTTGATCGCAAAGCTATTGTTAGAAAAATCATCAATGAGACTACGGGACTCTTGAGACTCCGGGGTGATTATTGGAGTGGAGAAAGAAGTGTGATCACTCCGGAGGAGGAATATATGCTTCTCCATGGCGGAGAAAAAGTTCGAAACAATGAGCAGCGTTCTAAAAAACTTAAGCGTCGTGTAGGTGTTCATAGGCTATGGCGATGGTGGTACCAGGCTTACAAAAACCGTGGCCTCCGCTCGTCGTCTTATTAAGTAATGAATGTGGATAAGCTGCATAACTATTATTAATGGTCTCTGACTAAGTTATTTTGTGCGTTTGGACTGTTTATGTGGATTTGTTTTTTTGCGGTTTGTGTAAGTTATAAGGGTGTACTGTTCTCAACATCTGAACACTAATGTTTAGTTTAATCGTGCTTGGTTTTGTCTTCTTGGACCAAATCCTAGTTGTGAAATTTGCCTTTACTGCTTCTTCTCTGCTTTAGTTTTCTCTTCATCTCTATTCTTTTCCATGGTTTTGGCAGATGATGTTATAAAAAATAAGATTAGAGGGAAATACTTTTAACCAAAAATAGACATTATAACCATAGGAAACAAGACTAGTTAAACCTGGGAAGAGAAAGAGACCATTGATGAGGAATTGGCAAAGCAGAGAGACAATGTCTTAAAGCACATTTTGCTCTGTTTCCTCTAATCATAATTCCAGCTACTTCATTGTTCTTTCGGATAGAGAACACATTTAAAACTAATGTAAAAATATCTTACACAGAGTGATGAAATTCTGGTGACAATGACCAAGCTCTACACTATTTCTCCTGATTCTTATACTGCGAGAAAGTAATGAGATTTTTTGCATGTCATTTAGTTTTATTCTGTTGTAACCATAGCAAGTAAAGGGAGTCTTACAGAATTGATACAAGTGAACACAGTAGGAAACTGTTACGTGAAGTGAAACATCAATTACTTACTACCAATTCAGGAATTGTTTTGAATGAGATATGATATCTTCTTCTCGGCTTGTAGTTCTACAAGCATTGAGGTTGAGTTCCTTTCTTCTTTAACATCTCCAAGTATGTGTTCATGATCTTCTTGTCTAACTCGTAATAGACTTCCATTTTCTTCAAAGGTCTCATATCAAGATCAATGAAATGTACCTGCAAAGATTATGAGAGTAACAATTCAATAGCAAATATTTACCATCTAGAAGTTAAAGAAAGATGTACCTTGTATTCAAACTCTTGCTTTGTTGTTTCAAGGTGAAGATTACTATGGGAAGAGGATTTTGAGAGCCCAGCTTCCGTAGATCTAAAACTTATCATTACACTACAATCCTTTGCAGTGGCAGATATTAGAAATTCCTTCAAAATATTCACTTTTTCGTCCATTGGAATTGAGTGCATAGAGCTAAATTGATTCAACTCTCTGCACACTTTACATGGCTGGTCAATGAAGTCATAGTACACGTGAATCGCTCCCTCGATGTTATATCTATCGAGCTTTTGTACGTCTAGAAGCTGATCTAGAACTCCGGATGTGTAAACAGTTTCTGCTACAAGCTCTATGAAACGATCTGCACGTAAACCATCATCGGTCTTGATGATATCTTTGAGTATATGCTCAAAAGCTAGTTCAACCTTTGAGGTTGTTTTGCATATGCCACCACCTAAGCCTCCAAATACTAGAGAACCATTCAAAAACACACGAAAATTGTTCTGAGGAGTCGTGTAGAGCGCTTTTATAGCTTCGAGTATTCTTTCTTTGGATCCAGAGAAAAGGTCTAAAGGATCATATTCACTGATTTCTGAGATCTGCAAAATACATAGCTTTAAAGTGTTAGGTTCAAAGATTGGATTAATTGTTAATTTGAGAGATGTAGGAGAAAAGGTACCTCGTTTTCCCTAAGCTTGAGAACTTGGTGCATTTCGAAACGAGTTATACTCTTCTTAATAACGTTTTCTTCTGCTATGAAACTTGAAGATGGAAGGAATCCACATTTGGGCTACTTCATCAGAGCAAACATATATTAGCCACTAAAAGCATTCAATGGCTAGCATAAAAGTAAGTAAGCACAAGATAATGACGAACACCTTTATTTCAACACTTAAGCATGGTTTATCCTCAACATGACCTGAAAGCAGAGGAGATCATCATCATTAACACGACAACATGTATATAAACCAAAAGCAATGCTTAAATCCATCATTGAATTTACTTTAACCAAGAGACAACTCACAAGCTCACATCAAACTTTACTTGCAAGTGAGAACAATGAAAGGAAAAGCCTGATCAATAGTTTTATTACACGAAATAGATTTACCGTGGGCGAAAAGCGTCAAATCATCCATGAGAAGCACAGAACTGCGGTTAGTATCCACACTAGCTACATCAGCTCGCCAAGAAGGACGTTGAGATGTTATAATTTTCTCAACAGATTCAAGAAATTCCTTTGCTACAAGAAGAAGTATCTGCAAAGTTGCAACAACACAAAAAAATTCCCAAATCATCACAAGACTCAAAACCCTTTAAAAAATTTCCATTTTCATGTAACCATTGCGTTAGAATCATGACAAGAGAAGGAAATGAAGAGGAAACATACTCCAGGATTGACATGTTTACGACCCAACAAAGGTCTCATGACATGTTTGACAAACAAATACTCTTCAATCTCCTTGTTCTTGCAAGATACAAGATCCTTAACGTCTCCCCAAATAAGCTTTTCATGAGTAGTAAGACCATTTTCACTTTTGTCTCCATTTTCATTCCCATCCTTTGGCATTTTTTGTATCCTCATCATCTTTCCCAACTTCACACATAACACACACAAAAAAGAGAAACAAACAATTTAGAATCAATGTTAACTACTTCTTCCTAATCCCAAAAAACGATGAAATATAGGTTTTGAGAAACAGATTCAAAGAGGAGACTAACGAAAGAGGGAGAAGATCCAGTGTAAGCAAGAACCAAATTAACAGCTCCTTCGCCTCTATATGACCAATCAACTGCATCTTTTGGTTCCAAAACAATCTCCTCCATCTGAATCCAAACACCAACACAGATTAACCAAAATTCTCGTTTATTTTATATTTAACATCAGATGCGTAATCTTAGAGCAATGATCAAATCGAAAACAAACTATGAACCTTTGATTTGATCACAATGTAGTCCACTTGCACCTTTGATCTGATATGTGTAACGTGTTGCAGCAGTCAGGTTAGAAAAATTATCACTAATGATCTCGATTAGTATTAAAATCCAACACTCGTAATTTAGTTCTACAGGTTTCTTTCCTCTCTCAAAAAAAAAAAACAATATCTGTACGAAACAAACGCATTGCATGTATCCGTTTTTTTTTTTAATTATTGAT
>Ga0041059_1003392_pt1 | contig 10938 bp, 3 predicted proteins | sample AraColnosormetaG_FD_56232 | JGI IMG/M metagenome (GOLD analysis project Ga0041059, IMG submission 56232) | Arabidopsis roots microbial communities from North Carolina, USA - Col MF nosort | ecosystem: Host-associated > Plants > Roots > Unclassified | place: USA: North Carolina | collected 2013-09-02 | reverse complement strand
TATCTAGATAAACTCTCTCTCTTTTTTTTTTTTCTAAAGACTTGTTTCATTCATAACTGAACAAGACTCAAAGCAGCCACAAATAAAAAACTCTTTAATATATAAGAAATAAAATAAGAATGTCAAAATAAAAACTTCAAAACCTATAAATATAAACGCCATTGTTTTGGAAAAGATGGTAATTAATTGATTGATGACATACCGTAATTATATGTGTTAATCACTACTACAAAAACATTTATTTACATTGGCTGGGAGGGGACCATAAATAATAAATTGAATTCGTGAGGAAAGCATAAGCACGATAAGATTCGAGGCAATTAGGTGCCATCCACATGGGGACTTAATTTTAAAAATATTTAATTAATCAGCATAATCTACCAACTTTCTTTATTTATTTAATTTATCCAAGTTGTGCTCAATTGCTCATACAGTTATATACATATTCAATTTGACATAGACTTTTTTCCTTCTAAAGTGATAGGTTCATTTATTTGTTTTAACTTTTCTTCTTTTCTTTTTTCTTAAAATATGTGACCTAATCTATATATTTCTTTTGTGGGCAACACAAATTACGCTATAGTTTTAGTTCTCATCACAATTTTTCGATGCTTTACAAGCTTGCATCCCTTTGGCCTTTTACCAATATATTGTCTGTCTTTTGCCTTTACTCTTTTCTTGTCTTCATCAGGAATTTTACTTTTGACAACGCATAATCTGGAAGTTTTGATAAGTAGATTGTTTTTTCTATCTAATTAAAATGCATAAACATTTTCATTATTGTTTAAAGTTATTATACCAACAAAATAGTTTACTCGATTTTCAAATAAATTTCACTATTTTACATTTCTAGTATCGATAAGTGATACTATAGAAAATAGTTTGAGTACTTTCATTACATTTTTAAGAGTATCAAATTGGAAAATACATAAATTAAGAGGATATAATCAAATATCTGACGCAGTTTGACAATTGTTTCATCCTCATCTCTTGTATTATATAGGTTCAAGTTTTTTCAGCACATATTGTACTTTTCCATTAAAATTGACTGCAAGATTCTTGTGATAAAAATCATATGATAAAAAATGTTTTTGATATGATTAAATAATACACTTGCAGTAAAAAAAACTTTCGAAGAAGTTCAAACAAAAAAACGATTTTGTAAATAGATAAGTGAGATGCTATTTTCTTTCTATTGAAATGTTAAATAAAAATGCTATTTTCGGCTATATTAGATGCTTTAATAATCTATATAATTTATTAGAGCATGTCATGATATATTAAAAATGGTTTAACCGAACTTTGGGATAGTGACACACAAAATGATTAGAACATTATAGTATACAAAGTAAGATGTCAAATGTTTTTAACAATACTCATACTTTAACAATTTAAACATATACTGACGTACAAAGATTTATAGACTACTCAATTAATAATCCGTAAAATTCGAGATTAAAAGCAAGTTGTCCTCTCTTTTTGCGAGCTTCAGAACTCAAACGCTGGTCTGATAAATAAAAGTCATGCCTTTTTTTGATGAGGATAAAGTTTTAGAAAATACAAAGTGACCTCATTTCCCTAAAAACTTTATTGATTTTGTTATTCGTAAGATTATTAATAATCATACTTCAAAAACTATGACGTAAGGTAATGTATTGGGATCAATAATCGTTATCAAACCAACTAATTGTTGGAAGTTTTACAGAAAACAAAATTTGTATCTCTTTTGGGAATATTAGTACGTAGTTGCTAGTAGTATATATATACGGAGGACAAATTAAGTAAACGAAAAGATAATAATAATAATTACTATCATCAATACGTCATATGCATTGTGAATTTAAGATAATACACACATGGTAAATTGGTAGTAATTGTTAAAACAAGAGTGTTTGCATGATAATCATAATTGTTTAAAAAGAATGTTATAAAACAGATGATAAACTAACTTTTCCAAAATATAAGATAATGACTATTATTGCTATATGCATGGTAATCTAATGAGGGAATCACATTCTTAAAATTCAAAAAGTGAAAGAACCATTTATCAACTATCATTATGGTTTTGGTTGTTTTAAGATTAACACAATTGAGCGAGTAATTGTACATGCATATAATTTTGGATTCGTACATAACCAAATGTTCTAATTACTTATGAGTCATATTTTCATATTTGAGATTAGATATCAATCTAATAAAGTCAAACATCAACAGCAATTTCCTCATTTGGTGGAACTGTGTTCTCGTATAAACTTGCTTTTATTGTCAACCAACTATGTTCTCATATAAGCTGGTCCAGATCATCAATAAGTTTTTTTTTTTAATGTAAAATACAGGAAAGAACTTCGATTATGATAGTGTATTAAAACAACTTTGAAGTATAAATCCATATTCATTGGTTCTTTCTTTTTTCGTTTTCATGTGAATTAATGTAACTCAATAGAGGTATACCCAACTATTAGATATGCTATATAAAGAAAAGAAAAACTATTAGATATGCTAATATTGGAAGATTACGGATCGGATGACCAAATGTGTAGATGTAATATATTATTTATGTAGAAACTGTAATAGCTTAACCATTTAAATAATACTGAAATGGAATCGCATTATTCCAGTAACCAAAGGCTTAGTTTTTGTGCGCCAGATTCGGAATGTAATCTCCATAACATGTAAATTAATTATTACAAATTGTGGAGATCTCATGAAACTAGAGTAGTTCATGATGATTTTGTGTGTAAAATGTAAAAGAGAGTTAACTGTCCATCATGAATGTGATCTGAATAAAACCGTATAGCGTAGATCTTTACAATGGAACTATTCCTTTGAACCGCTTACTGTGTTGTTTCTAAGTGTTGTAACGAGTAAATCTCCTTCGATATTAAGGTCTTAAGTATTTGGCACATTTGATGCAGTATGAAAATGGTACATCACATTAACAACATGAAACATTAGACTTGTACCACAAATAGATTAGTCTTATTTTACGTCCAAAAGAATACTAGATTTAGTCATTGAAAAGTTGCACAAATTAATAGAAACTAGTTAATAATTTGTAGTATTTTGCTTAAATAAAATTTTCAACTACATAACTTAGATAAATTATAAAGCAAAAACATATACACACACACATATTTTGAGCATTCCATTGCTAATCCAAAATGCAAACGAGAGGAAGGAGAAGGGCACGTGGAGAAGGGAAGAGCATGAGAGCCGACAAAGAGCATCTTTTAAGACATGGGTTTGCGTCCACAAGAGTCATGCCATTGCCTCTCCGATCCTTCTCTCTCTCTCTTTGCACATTCAATTCAACAATCTCTTGTCTCTCTCTCTCTCGTGCTTTCTCCCTTTGGGTTTGAGATTTGTCAGCGCCTTCTTCGCGTCTTCTTACTACTTCACTCTCTCCAATGCCATATCCCCACATTGCATCCTCTATCTTTTTTTTTCTTCTTAATATAGTATATTATACCACACAATTTATCTACTTTATTGCTCATGCGCCTGAAATTCTTTAGTTTTTGTTAAAACAAGTATATATCTCACTTCTTTGTACTTAGTTGCCCTAGAAGTTAGAAGATTCTTATTTTTATAGAGAAAACCAATTACATGTGCGTACATATATATATATGTATGTGTGCAACATATACTTAATGTATACGTATTTAAATATATGATGTTAGGAGTACTTAATTACTATTCAGTATACATACACGTTGCGGAAAATTACAAATCGGTGCTAAAACTGTTTTTACATTATATGAAAATTGCTTCAAACCATTTTTCATTACAAATCAATTATCATGTAAGCATAAAATCTATACTTATCGAAATTGAGAGGGATTGAAATATTATACCAAAACAAATGGCGTAGAAGTGGGGACCAAAGCACCGCCTAAAACATGAGAATGATGTCATTATCATAAGCACAAGAAAAAAACAAAAGCTCTACATCTCTCTTCTCTTCTACCTCTCTCTAGATCTTAACCCTAATTTACCAATCACCAACCAAAGCAAATTAAGTAGACAACCCCCACAGACACCTCAAAACACCAACACATCACAAATAAACTAAAAAGTAAAAATTACAAAAGAAGAGAGTGAAAATAAAAACCAGCCAAAAGCCCTTTTCACTTCCTTCCAAGTACAACTCAAATCAGAAGAGAAGCTATAAACAAACCTAGAGAAAAAGAGAATAGAAGACAAGAGTAGAGAGAGAAAATAAAACCTTACCAAATCAATCAAAGAATAAGATGAAGAACAAAATTCCAGCTTGATGTATTTTGTGAAAACATTATTATTCTTTTCCTCTTCTATCTAGAGTCTCTCCTAGGTCAAATTATCAAAATCAATTCTCATCTCAACATAGAATGGATCCAGTTCAATCTCATGGATCACAAAGCTCTCTTCCTCCTCCTTTCCATGCTAGAGATTTCCAATTACATCTTCAACAACAACAACAACATCAACAACAACATCAACAACAACAACAACAACAGTTCTTTCTCCACCATCATCAGCAACCACAAAGAAACCTTGATCAAGATCACGAGCAGCAAGGAGGGTCAATATTGAATAGATCTATCAAGATGGATCGCGAAGAGACAAGCGATAACATGGACAACATCGCTAATACCAACAGCGGTAGCGAAGGTAAAGAGATGAGTTTACACGGAGGAGAAGGAGGAAGCGGTGGTGGAGGAAGTGGAGAACAGATGACAAGAAGGCCAAGAGGAAGACCAGCAGGATCCAAGAACAAACCTAAAGCTCCAATAATCATAACAAGAGACAGCGCAAACGCGCTTCGAACTCACGTCATGGAGATAGGAGACGGATGTGACATAGTTGACTGTATGGCTACGTTCGCTAGACGCCGCCAAAGAGGCGTTTGCGTTATGAGCGGTACAGGAAGCGTTACTAACGTCACTATACGTCAGCCTGGATCGCCACCTGGCTCGGTGGTTAGCCTTCACGGCCGGTTTGAAATCCTCTCTCTTTCGGGATCTTTCTTGCCTCCGCCTGCGCCGCCTGCAGCCACCGGACTAAGCGTTTACCTAGCCGGAGGACAAGGGCAGGTCGTTGGAGGTAGTGTGGTGGGACCTTTGTTGTGTTCGGGTCCTGTGGTGGTTATGGCGGCTTCTTTTAGCAATGCGGCGTACGAAAGGCTGCCTTTGGAAGAAGATGAGATGCAGACGCCAGTTCAAGGAGGCGGTGGAGGAGGAGGAGGTGGTGGTGGAATGGGATCTCCCCCGATGATGGGACAGCAACAAGCTATGGCAGCTATGGCGGCGGCTCAAGGACTACCACCGAATCTTCTTGGTTCGGTTCAGTTGCCACCGCCACAACAGAATGATCAGCAGTATTGGTCTACGGGTCGGCCACCGTATTGATTATTAGATTGCTATTATTATATATACATGATCAATGGAATATATACATATATAGCTATGTATTTGTATATATGTAGCTATTTACTAATAGATCTTACATATATATAAAGCAAGCTAACATGGAATCATTAAAAGGAGGTCTACGAAGTATGACGTGAAGTTGAAGACGGCGATAATATTGAAGATCAACAATTCAGTAGATGGTTTTCAGGTTCTTCTTTGTTTTTTTTGTTTCCTTTGGGTTCGTTTTAGTGGTAGATCTTTTTTTTTTAATGTTTGATTATGTGAGGTTAATTTAAGTTGTTATTTACTTTATTGAGATTTCTTTGATGAATTTGATTCTTAATTATGTTCCGTATGTTTTGCTCGTTTACAAGAATTACTTAATTATCCAAAATTATTTTTGGTTCAAGTTATTACTTTAACTATTGTAATTCAACTCCCATAGATGTTTTTGTTATTAATATCTTACGGTATTTTAGATAATTAAGATCATCTTCTCCCATATCCAAGTTTTTTTTTTGGGTAAAGGTGCCAACTTCGAGTTAAATATGGTTATTATATAAGTTTTAAGTAACTTCATTTAGAAGGATAAAACAAAACAAAAATTACGCATATTTTACGTGAAAATATGTAAGTAAAACAAAATGTTAACATCACAAAACAAAATTCTCAACTTTTTTCTATAAAAGATATAGCACTGTATATAGATATTAGGGTAAGCCATAAGTGTGGTTTTTAAGGAGGGGTAATTGCAACTGATTACACACATATCACATATGGTAAGTCTGTTGTTTTAATGTTATACTAGGTTCTAACCCCTGTTACAATAGGAGATAATATATTTTTAAAGTAATTTTACTTAATAACTAAAAGTTTCAGAAGTAGTATTTTAGAAGATATATTTAAATATATTTTTAGTTTTATTCAAGTATAAAATTTGGTAGGCTAATACTTGATGTATAATAGTATATTGATATTATAAATTCGGCAATTTTATTGGTATACTATCTACATATACATTTTTGGTAGATTTTTTGACCAAAAAATCTCTACACTATTTACTAATAACATACAAGTTCTTACAAATTTTGAATTCAATCAAATATTTTATTCATAAAAACTTACAAATCATTAATTTGTATTAAATACTTGAATTAACTTTTTCCAAAAATTTTATCCTTAATTAAATATTTATTTATTAAACTATATTCGATTAAGGCTAATTTCTTAAAATCTTTGTATGGACATTAAATAAATATATAATTTTCTGTCACTATATTTGTTCTTATATCTAAATTATTTTGACTTTATATATAAAATACATATTGTTAATAAAATATTAGATTTTTCTGCGTACGATGTAATTCATATTTTTTTTAAAAACATATAATACTCAAACATATAATTCATATCTATTACAAGGTCTTACATTGCTTAAATAATTGAAAAATCGTTTAGAGTTATATTATAAAAAGACCAAAATAATTCTCAATACGAATTAGCAGAAAACTTGATTTATCAGATATCAAAAATTAAAAGTGTTATTCGGTTTACTCCGGTTATATATTTTAAATAACTAAAACTTTAAAAATTTCAAAATATTATATATTAAAAACTTTATAAAAAGTTTTAAATATTAATAACTTTAAAATTTTATGAAGTTTTAAATTTTATAAATATTGGTAAAATTATGGGAAAAGAATGAGTTTTCTAAACATGAATTTTCGAGTTGATACGGAGGGAAATAACTATTATAGTAAAATAGATCATAAGCCCCGTATTACAGCACATGTCCAAATATTTTCATTCAATAAATTCTAAATTTTGTTTTTTGAAGTAAAAATGTTATAATATAAATTTTGAGAATTTGTGTCATATTATGTTTTTTTTTGTATTATATTTACTTTGTTTAGAATCATGTTTTCACAATAATGAAGGAGATAAGATTGTAGTGTATATAAGATAGTTTGAATTGTTTGTTAATATGACAAAAATTATTTATTTGTCCAGTTTAGTCTCTTTTTCTGTTCTCTCATAGTTATTTTGTTGGCCAATTTGGTTTAAAGCGGACAATTTCAAAATAAAATAGCAGACGTCAGACGACAACACTTACCTCTGTATTAACATAGCTATAAAGGTTGGTATATGATTCATCATCTCTTTTATTTTGAAAACATGTTGATTCCATCTATTTGATATACTTAGGATATCATAACTCTTTTTATCATATAATAGATTATATTTAACCCGTTGTCTTTTATATATAATTTAAGTATATCTGCTTAAAAAATCAAATTAGAGATATAATTTTTTAATTTTTTGATCTGTTAAATATTATGATATTCTTTAAAAATATGAAATTAAACTATTTTAAAATATTCCAGATTACAATGTTTTAGAAGTTTATTGTAGTATATAAAATTATGATTTTCAAAAAAGAGTTGTATGAAGTTGAATATAAATATTAAAATAGGTATAAGGATCATAACTCATACATCATATAATACATTATATTTAATCTGTTGCCTATTATAAATATTTTAAATATATCTGTTTAATTTTGGTTTTTGGGGATTAGCAAATGTAACTTTTTTAACTGCATTTTTGCAACAATAGCCTTTCCTGTTAGGCTATTTTTAAAAATATTTATTTTCTTCAACAAAATGACTAAATTATCTATCATCTAATGAGAACATGTAATGAGATATGAAATTTTGCCGCCAAAATTTATTTTTGCGGCCAAAAATAATACCACATTCCCTTTAACCAAAAAAATGATTAATAACAAATTAATATTTTAAGTTAGATATCAAAAATCTTATATGTTCATTTTGATTAATCATTTTTAAAATATTAATAATGTGTTTTTGTTTTAACAATTTAATTAATTAAATTGCATAAATTTTTTAAGGTAACAAATAAATATTTAGGTAACTGAATATTTGATTTTATTGTTAAAGAAATCTTTCTCAATCTACTTTGTTACCAAGTCTTTCATTAATAATAATTTGACCCGTATGAAAACCCGAAAACCCGCGTGATTAGTATATGGGTTAAATTATATGGTTACAAATGTTTGTTAATGACATCTATTAATGTATATTTGTTACACGTAAAGGTTACAACTTAAAATTGTACTCCCCCCAAATAATAGTATAGGATGCATGTAGATTACGTTGCTATTTAAAATCTGGAATTAAATTTGTAAAGAATTAAGCTACATGCCTACATTAATACTCAGTAACCTTGTTAAATCAATCCCTTAAAATTCTTACGAAATTTCGAAAATAAAGAAGGGGCAATGATAAGCTCACGGCCTATCTGAGACTTGTAACGAAATGAAAAACAGAGTAAATAGAACTATGCGCCGTTTTTGGCGGAGAGTATGAGATGAGAAGAGAAATTGATATTTAGATTGTTGTTTGATTATTTTTATAAAAACCCTAATAATGCGGAATCAGTGCTTAAATACACCAACAAGCCTAAAACGACATAGTTCTAAAATAAAGATAGTAGCCAAGACCCTCTCTTACAATTAGAGTCTTTCTTCCTTGTCTCAGTCTTCATACTTAGTATCACACCAGCTTCTTTCTTCTTCTTTATAAAGGTAATGGTAATCCATAACCTATCAGGCAACTGCCCCACCTATTAGTTAACAAGTTCTATGATTAATCATATACATCTTCCTACTGTAAGTCATCTGAGCCAGCTCCAGAACCCACTCACCTCGGCCCGTATTTGGCCCATAATGATCATATTCATATCCAATGTTTTTCTTTTGTTCTTCGACGGTTTGTGTATTTATGGCAAATCGCCAAAATGAAAATTAATCACATAATCTCATCTCTATTTTCCATGAATTCTCTCGTATGACTGTCCTTTTGCTGTGTTATCTGATGACCCGAGTCCCGAAACAACAACACGTCAACCTAATTGAGACCACCATCATGTTCATCATGGATGACATATGAGCACATTTTCTTATAATATAGTACTAAACTGATTCTATAACAACCGCACTAATCTCTTGATTCATCATGATGTTCAATCCCCTTAGTTGAATCATAACAGAACCAATACGCAGCAAATAGATTGATCCAATCTCAAGGCGTGTAGTTCTACAAGATATACGAGCAAAGAGACCGAGAAAGCAAGAACAGCAATTTTCATTTTGATTCATGGAAACCAAACATCGAACATCCCAGGCAGAAACTGATCAAATGCAGAAGACAACGAAAATACTTAAAAATAACAAAGTTTGTTTTCTTCAAATCCTCTGAACTTTATCCGCCTTAACCAAAGGATTAGCCTTTGCAATTGCATCACGTCCAACTTCTTTGAAATCGAAGCTACACTCATGCTTCTCCGGGTACCTATGACTCCCGCAAAACGTGCTACCGCATTTGCACTTAAACCCCATTACACCAACCTTCTTGTTACAGCTGAAACACCTGTTGTTCGGTCTAACAGGTCTCGACGGCTCAGCCTCGTCCTGTTCCGCGGCTACAGGTACAGAAGACGGCTCAGCGGTTACAACAACGGTTTCCAAATGAGCTGGTTTAATTTCCAGAGGATGTTTTTGTCCAGGTGCAATGATACTGCAAGATGGAAGCTTTAAAGAGTTCTTCACCGCAGCTTTCGCTACCGCGGTTTGATCTTCCTCGGCTCTTAAGCTTCTGTAACATTTCGAGCAGAGATTCATGTTGGATGGTGACCCGAAGAATCCACATCCGTTATCACAGAGCTTTGGCTCTGTTGGTGGAAAGCTTGTGCTGTTGTTTTCCTCTGAGCCCATTTTTTTTGTATCTATTTCACCTTCAACTAAACAAACAACAAAAACAATTTATCATCTGACACCAGAAGACTCATTTTTTAAGGTTGTCTTCAATTCATAACATGATAATCAAATAACCGATTCAATTCGATCAAACCCAGCTTCAATATAATCAATCATTTCGATTTAACGCAGCTTCGATACAATCAAAATTGATCAAATTCCAATAAAACACAGCTTCTATATAATCAAAAATGATTCATTTCGATCTAAACCCAGCTTTTCTATAAACAAAAATTCGATTTAACCCAGCTTTGATAAGATCTATCTCGCTACTCAAAATTTCCCCAAATCCAATTTAAGAACACAGAAATTTGATTAATCGTAACAAAAATGTTCAGATCTGTTGGAAAAACAAACAATAAAGGGAAAAAAATTACCAGAAAAGTCGGATCAAATGAGACCTTTGCCAAAAATTTCAAAAGCTTCTTCCGAATATCCTTATCAACAAGTATCTTAAATCTTCCTGAGGAAGAAGGAAGGGTCAGATTTTTCTAGGGATTTGTTGTAAATTCTGTTCAAAGTTGATCAGAACAAATCCCTTGATTTAGGTGAGAGAGAAGAAAGAAGAGATAACCAAACACGCAACAATGGTTGATGAGAGAAATGAGGCTTTTGTTATATGGTTTGGTTTACGAACCACGAGACACGGTTTCCTCTTTTTTTTTTTTTTTTGTCGGTCTTGTCTTTGTTTTTTTNTTAACGTCGTCAGTG
>Ga0041059_1003391_pt1 | contig 10938 bp, 7 predicted proteins | sample AraColnosormetaG_FD_56232 | JGI IMG/M metagenome (GOLD analysis project Ga0041059, IMG submission 56232) | Arabidopsis roots microbial communities from North Carolina, USA - Col MF nosort | ecosystem: Host-associated > Plants > Roots > Unclassified | place: USA: North Carolina | collected 2013-09-02 | reverse complement strand
CGGTTCAATTGGAAACATATTTTTAAGGATGAATCTGAAAGTACATGTTGCAATTTTAAGAATTATCGAAGTTTATGGTGGAAATTTCAGGAGCAAAAAGTATAGGGGGAAAAGCAGAGAATGCAATTAGTTTATGGCTATAAAATCAACCAACCCTTTTCTTAACGGATATAGGTGATTAATCGGGTAAATCGCAATCGTGGTACAGTAAACGCGGATTTGTGGTTAATCCCGGTTTAATGACCGGTTCAATTGGAAATGTATGTTTAAGGATGAATCCGAAAGTACATGTTGTAATTTAAAAAATTATCAAAGTTTATGGTGGAAATTTAAGAGGCAAAAAGTGTGAAGAAAAAACTGAGAATCCAATTAGTTTATAGCTATAAAATCAGCCAACCCTACGATCCAACCTTTGTAAATATTGTCGAGATGAATACTAAAAACTCTCTAAAACTTATCAAAAGATCATTCACGTGTATAAAAAAAAAAATATAACCAAAATAATTACGATTTTCTAGAAGAGACACGTGACATAACAATCGATCACACACAATCTAGAAATGATTATCTGAACAATCGTTGATTGGTCTCTCTACATACTAAGGTAATGAAGATACATTCAAACATATAAAATGTTCTATAAGAACACAAATAACATGTATGAGAAATACATAAGAACACATGTACTACATTCTAAGACATTATCACACATCATGAATCATCGTATATAGATATAGAACCACATGCAGAGCGACACCAAACAAATCCAGTCAACTTCTTGTGAAACATATACATACATACATACCTTAAGATTGATAAGAAATGTCTGGAAACATGGAATCATCAAATAGATGATGATCAGGCCAATCTACAGAGTCTGTGACTGCTACTTCTTGATCATGGCTTGAGGAGGCTTGGTTGCTGCCGAAACCATCTACACTCTGAGCACAAGGATCATGCGTAGGCAACATAGTTTGGTTCAAGCTCGGTGGTTCATGGAGCCATATTGGAGAAGTGTTTTGACTGAAGTGATTATCGTCTAGGGTTTTGAGGGAAGGGAGGTTGTTGTTGTTGAAGTCTTGAAGATGAGAGGAGAGGAAACCGAGGTCGATATTACTGGTAACGGAGTTTTCTTTGATGAGGAGATTGAGAATGTTAGGGTTAATGTTGTTGATACTCATGGGAGCAGGAGAAGGTTGAAGAAGGTATTGGAACAATTGGAGCTTAGCCATCTCAGTTTGGAGATTAAGTAGCGCTTGGTCTTCCATTGGAAACTGTTGCTGCAGATCAACAAGTCCTCTTAGGTTAGACAGAGACATGAGCTGAGATAAACTTGAGAAGATATCATCGGTTCTTGGCTGATGGGTCATGGGGTCAAAACCCATCTGAATCAGCTTTTTCTTCAAATGAGTATTCCAGAAATTCTTGATCTCATTGTCAGTTCGTCCAGGTAAGTGGCTTGCAATCATTGACCACCTTATATAAATCATCACCAGTAACATTTAGGATAAGTTACAAAGCAAAAAAAATCCCAGATAATATCAAGAATCAGAAGGGTTCTTACTTGTTGCCTAGAACCGCATGAAGGTTCAGGATGGTCTCTTCTTCCTCCGCAGAGAATTTTCCTCGCTTAATGTCTGGTCTCAAATAGTTTGTCCATCGTAGCCTGCAACTCTTCCCACACCTGTTAAGACCTGCATATATAGAGAAACAGAGATATATTCATAAGACTAAGACTTTAGACTCATATCACAAACAAAACTAGGTTTCATCAACGTCTTCAAGATAGTACCAGCGAGCTTGGGAAGGGCACTCCAGCTGCTATGGCCATGTTTGTGAATATAATTGATCAGTTTATCATCTTCTTCAGGCAACCATGGACCTTTCTTCAGACCAGTTTCATCTGAGCTAGGAGATCTTCCCATGTTTGATCAACTTCTGTATCTAACAACGGTCTCTCTTCTTGTTTTTTACCTCTTCTCTTTACTATTACTTCTTCAAATATTTGGTCGCTTGCCTCCTTTCTTCACAACCACTAACTGCTTCTTATTTCTATATTTATATTAAGTCGAGCTTCCCTCTCTCTCTTCAATGTCCATTCACCACGTGCCTCTTTCTTATTCGCATACCAAAACAACCCATGTCGCTTTCACCCTTCAAATTCCATTTTTCTATGCTTTTCTCTTCTTTATTCTCTCATATACGTACGGTATAACCACTTACAGTCCTATACAATCTTCTTCTCGGACACAATTCAAGATAGTACTAAATCCTGTGGTTCACGGATTCATGTCGCTAGAGACCTGCAAACATAATAATATGATCAGTACAGTCGCATTGCCTGCTAGAGAAAAGATTCCAAAGTTTCTACAGAAAGGTTTAGGTGGGGGAGAAGAAGGCCAGCATAGGACTTTGACAAGAAAGCTATAAACTATTCAAATCATTTTTTAATCATTCGCTGACAAAACATAGCAGAGAAATGATTTTTAATCGCACCAAACAACAGATGTCACCACAAGGATGGCCAGAGAGATCATCTCCTTGTGTCATTCATTTCTTGACTCTATATGTATTTGGTATTCTCTATATAAAAGAATATTATATTTGTATTTAAATTGTATCTAGCCATGAGCCCTAAGAGTTTTGAGATACTAGAAAGCACCAGAAAGAAGCAGACTAATTGGTCTGATATGGAAACTATAAGTCTCAAGTATTGTGCAACACATTTCTTTTGATCTTGAGCATGTCCTGATATAGCAAATTTAGGTAATACTTACAGAAATTCCCATTTCCTACTCAAAAATGCTTTTTCTGGTGAGAAAAAGATGATATATTAAGAAACCTGCAACAGAGAGCATTATTATCAGGATACGTGAGAACTAATCTAGTTGCGTTTTGTATCCATTTTCTGATCAAATATATGACCTATATATAATCCTATCCTAATACAGATCAATCATTCATTCATAATTATACGATTTAATCTATAAGAAATTATAGAGAATGCATAGATAGCAACAGGTGACAGACAAATATGAAGGACAAAGTAACAATGTAGAGTATTTGTATTATGAGAAGAGAAGTTACTATATATATACTGGTGACAGGCTTGATGTTGACATTTTGTTGAAAATTGAAAGGAGCTTGTTAGGGGAGAGGTTGGTGCAGAAAATGATCTAAATATCCACCATCTTTGAAACCTACAAGACTTTCTCCCCACTGCCTCTGCATTGGACCAGATGGCATTTCTTGTCCTTTTCTTCTGTGTCTTTTCCATAAAGTAGATCATAAGGTTTCCTGCATTTTTTCCAAATGAAAGACAATTGGTCCTCAAGAAACAAATTCTAAGATACATAGAACTTGGAAAAAGAAATATCAAATCTGTAATAGCCTATATCAACGAACTAGATAAGTGCCCTAGAGGCTTTTCAAATGCTCAATGTTTAGATAATAGCATTCGTAAGTACAGGTTTCCAAAGTGTATCAACTGTAACTTGTCCTGTATATAACAAATGCTATTTTTCATTGAACGATTGGCGAAAAACAATAGTATTATCATGTAGTTGACTACGATGATTTTCCGGGAAGATAGTGAGATTTGAGTTGCTTGTTCATCTAGGGTTTCTCAGAGTGGACCACAATCTCACTGGAGGAAGCAGGTACAGTATATATATTAAAGAAATAAGGAAGGCACTAGGTTCATTCTAAACTAATTATTTTCAAGATACGCTATGTCACTTAAACCGTACTTTTCCTCTAATATAAAAAAATGGTTGTGAATGTCAGCTAAACAAATTGTTTTGCTTCTTCTCCTAAGTTCCTAACCAACACATCTAAACCCTGACTTTCAAAGCCACGTTTGAAAAACAAACTTTTACCTCTTCCCTATTCTCTGTAGATGTGAAGAGCATGCATCGAGCTCAGGACTATATTACTCAGATACTTCTACCTAATTGCTAAATTCTTGAAATCCAGGAGGTCACTATCAAACTTTGTGGATGACAGCGATACATACTAAACTGTTGGTACTTACAAAATTTAAGAGAATTCCAAGATGCTTGTGTTGAAAATTTCATCAGCATCAGTAAGGATCCTGAAAGATATTGCAACCAGTGAAAAAACACAAAATGAGACACATGCACACATATAATCTTAAACAAGTTCATGAGTAGCTTCAGTCAACAAGTTAACCGTCTTTTTCAACTGTTCACATGGAAGCAACCTTATTGGAAAGCAGGAGATTCTGTTTGGAAGTTTCGTTCATACAGTACTCTAATAATGGTTGATTATTTCAACATTTAACTATTGGAGACTGACTTTCTTTGTTATCAATATCAATAAATACAGACAAGAGCTGAAAGTTCAAAATCTTTTAGCAACACACTTAAGTCAAACTACATGCAATAAAAACACATATATACAAGGAACTTGACGAACATGGGACAGAGAAAACAGGAAGAATAAGAACCTATTGCAATTTTATAAAGTAAAGTCATTCTCTAGTATTATATGAACCATATTGTGTGGGCCTTAATCGTTGTTTTCTTAGGCATCAACCACTACATCTAAGTTTAGGTGGCTAAATTCGTTCATTGATGACACCAATTTACAGCTGCAAGACAGTGAAAGATAGAGAGGGAGACAATGACATTGCTATCTTAATTAGAGCTCCACACAGAATCAATTTAGATGCATCAGTAGTATCTACCATTTCGTAAAATATATAGTTACCTATGATGCAAAATCCGAATGAAGAGAAATGCATCAGACTAATGTTTTCACTAAATTCAAGAAAGATGTGAATAATCAATCACATACAATTACCTGAGTTGCTCGAAGACCAGAGGGCGATCCTGTACTAAATCAGAATTCAGAAAGTGCCTTTGATCAAATTTGTTCTGCTACTATCATATGAAAAATGTATGAGTCCTGCAACAAGTCCTAAGACAGACAATAATGAAGATTATTAGAACAAAATTTAGAAGCAGCAACACCTGAACAATGTATAACATTGTATCTATCGAACCAGTGGTAATCATTAATGGCTCTACGCTTGGTGGTCACAACTAAAATTAGCCAATTGGACTGTGTCACATAGCACCTATTGATATAGGCAAGCCAGAATTGATGAGATTGATATATTCCACATGCAAGTAAAGACAATTGTATTTACAAGATTAAGGTGTTTGAAGGCACTTTTTAACTTAATAATCAAACAATCTGTATTGACTTCACTCCAATGGTAGGAACTAGGAAAGAATGATGCTACTGAAAAACATGTATTGAATTGTTGTACCTTTGCATTATCTAACCTGAGATTTCTTAAAACCAATCCATAAAGCCGAACAAGGACATCTCCATAGAAGATCCAAGAAGCTGAAAAGGCACAAGGAGGTAAGAACCAACCAAAATAATCTTCAGATTCAATCCAAATGAGAATGATGCAATCATGCAAGTAGTGCTTATATCAACACATTGGTCTGACTTTGATATAAGAAGTGAACACAAGCAAAAAAAGGCCTATTACCGTTCTTACTGAAGGCTTTCTAAAGGACTTGGACAATCCACCTTAAACATATTGGTCTAAGCCAAGCAAACTGCATTTTTATAATGATAGCACTAGTCAGTCGAAATGCTCATAGAGAATAACTATCTATATGTTTTATCAAGCTTAAGAGATTGTACATATGTATATGCATCACCATCTAGAAAAAGGGGACAGTTAGTGTAAGCTAGAAAACAAAGTTAAAAGAAAAGGACCATTTAAGGTGACAAGATACAAAAAGTCTAAAAGTTCTGCTTTCCTTAATCAAGAGGAGAATTTTAAAAGCTTGAAATCATGTTAGAATCACAATTGCTTCATGAAATGAATCAAAGCCTGAAACTAGTGGATAGTAAATGAACAAAAAAGATTGGGCAGAAGCATCAACAAACCTCTGGAAGTTAAGAGAGTCGGTCTTGTTCATCTTTACCTTCACAGGCATCAAGAAGAAGACAAAAAGAAAATCCAAAATACCTGCATAAATAACATTTGTTGCTTTTAAGGAAATAGTAGTTGAAGTAAAACAGGCTAAAGAGTATGGACTTTTCACGAAAGCAGAAGACCAAGACAAACATGGAGGAAGCTTTTTGCATGAAAAGCAAGTCACATGTTGTGATCCAGAAGTACCAAAGATCTTTGCATGAACACTATACGTAAGACACTTACATAATAAAATAATCGTGTCAAAAGCATCATAGAAAGCTGTGCAAAGCACATGACTGGAGTTGGTAAGACAGGTCTTCAGAAAAATAGTTACAAATAAAACATACAAAGCTATTCATATGCAAATCTCATAAATCACCTTTAGATATGCAATTTTTGTCTCAAGTCTCTTGTACTTAACATAACACCGCATAGCTCACAAATCTACGCTGAAAAGTTGACGACTTTTGGTCAGTTTAAAATGCAGGATAAGTGTAAACTGATGTATGTGAACAGCACAATGCAGCTGTCAAACTCAACTTCAGATAAACTTTGCACTAAAAAAAAAACACAGTTTTGACCATTAGTCATTTAAAATAGTTGTGGGCAGATAGATCTTTTGACTTAATTGTAATATAAGGTATTAGGTGAATCATCGTGGTCCGATCATTGCTATATCAACAGTTTTGTTATCCAACTACAATGGTAATGAGAAATCAACATGTGAAAATCTACTACTGCTAGTTAACAAGAGCATCGATCTCAAATCAAAAACATTAAATTAACAACCATCTCAGTATCTCACAGGTTTGTTGGCTTCCAGAAATGACTACATACCTGTCAAGAACTCATATATAGCAGCCTCGATAGCAAACTACTAGTAAACGAAACATGACTTCTTATTGAACTATGTTTATATCAGTCGTATTCAAACTTTTAAGAAAAGAAAAAACAAAGAGAAGAAACTACTAATTTGAGATTATTTTATCACTAGTCCCCACTTCTGAAAGAAGATTTCAACACCACTGAGTCAGAAAAATTATTGGCCAGATCTTCAATATACTAATAAGAAAAGGACAAAAATAGTAAAACAAAAACCAAACCCATTGTTGGTTGACTAACAAAAAAAACTAACAATGAAGTCTCAATGAGATTTACCAAGATGAGATTTTTCTACTACATTCGATTGCATAAACGGATTTTATTTTGAAAGTGAATCGCTGAAATCTAGGGTTTCATGCCCAAACAAGAAACATCATCGGAAACATAATCGTATTAGTTGAATCCTTAAAATCTGTAAGAAATATCACTTTACCTCATAGACTCGCCGGAAAAAAAATCCAAACCCAGCCGGAATCTACCACCGAATACCTCATCTACGCACACAAAGACAGAAACTTTAACGCACCATTCTATTTCTAAGCCCACCATTGATTCCTCAATAAATTCCTAATTTTCCCGCCAATGTTTTGGATTTTTCCTTTTATTTATTTATCTTTATTCTTATTTGATGTTTTTCGAACTTCGAATGATTACTAGTTTCTTTGTCAGATTGGATGATAATTCTGATGAAACATGAAGGAACGATTTCAATCTTTAAGGGATTCATGTAAACTACTTGATAAGGAAAGTGTTTACACCAAAAGAAAAACAAATACAAGATGGTTCAGCAACAAATAACAGAGATTAACAACATCTCGAGGAAACAACAAGGAAGAGACCATAAATCAATAGCGGGTTTTTTCAAGCAGATTTAGCAGCTTCAGCTGCTTCTTCTGCAGCTTCTTCTTCTTGAAGTTTCTTCAGAGACGGAGGTGGTCTTGGTACTATGCTTTTCTTCCATTGTCTGTCAAGTTTCCTCGACAACCTTTTCTTTATCCCTTCTTTGATCTCCCTCTCTCTTTTAACCGTCAACATCCGAGCAACCTAAATCACCCACAACCAAAAGATCACATCTTCAGTACCAGAAAAGAGACGGACGTAAGCCAAAAAAACCAAGAAATCTCTACTTGAATTTAGTGTCATCTCCAGCTAAGTTGGGTGGATTAGTCACTTAGAGCTCAAGATTCATGTCTGATTGAAATCCCAGCAATCAGTAAAACCAAAGCAAGTAAATTCTCATCTAAAGCTAGTTTGGTGCATTGGCACACTTAAAAGACTAAACAAACGATATCGCAAAGCTCAACATTCATGTCTAACTGAAACCGTAGTATCCTAAGAACATATTCGAAGCTTGTGTGCAAGAATCTATAAAAGGGGATGGATTGAACTCAATATTAAATCTCTAATTCCATTCCACCACCTACCAAAAACAGTATTAGATATCACAAAACAGTAACTTACAATGTTGCCATTGTTAGAGTTTAGAATCAACTATAATGTGTAGAACAAACAACACAAAACATTGCTTATAGAGTTCGCTAACATCTTCTACAACTTCATATTAAATAATCCTATTTTCCATGGTGATGATTTCAATGTTTCCATCAATAAACCACATATCCCAATTTTGTTAAACCCTTTCAAAGACTGCCAAAATCGACCAGATAACACAAAGTAGATTTCACAATTTGGAATAATTCTGCATTAAAGAGTAAGAAAAAAGCTTACTTGTTTCTTCATACGACGAAAGTCGCTAGATTTGAACTCATTCCTTGCCGATTTCTGGAGACGAAGCATAAAGAGCTCACCTTTAAGGTCAACAACCTCCTCTTGTAACTGCTCCGTCGTCTTCGATCTTATCTCTTTCAATTCCGCCTCTCTTTTCGACATCATCACCACCGACGGTTTAGGAGACGACGACGATATCGTCGCCGCCGCGGGGACGCGAGCAGAAACCTGGTGCTGGATTCTGACACCATGGAATGAAGACGAAGTTGAAGTCGCCGAAGCAGTTCCTCTACGAAAAATCGCCGCCGTCCCCGGCGTAGCGATTGAGAGACTAAGCATTGTAGCTATGGCGGAGGAAGAAGAAGAAGAGCAGAGTTCTCACTCTCGAGCGATTTTGAGGATAATGAAGAGAAGAAACTCTATGAGATAAGGCTTTTCTTATATCTTACTATTTGCCCCTTTATTTACCTCTAATTACGAAACTGGTCCAAACGTATCAAAAAAAATCAAATAGGTGTCACACAAAACGTAAAATTAAGTAAAGCCCCTATAGTTTTCAAATTGCAGATAGCTCGACATTATTACAGGGGATTTGGAACCAAGTTTATATAATTCTGAAATTGTTTACAAATCAAACAAACATTCGAAAAACTTGCCTCTTTCAAAAGCTAAAAAGTACAAATTTTTGCACCCCCACCTTTTTCTGATATTTACAACTTATCAATACATGATGTTTTTCAAATTTTCTAATTCCGCCGCAGAGTAAAAATAAATATCAGCAGCAACCCCTCTATTTATTCAGAGTAGTCCTCTGTTTTCAGATGCACTCATTCTTCATTTTTTGAGGTCTTTCCATTTTCTTCATTTGGTTGTTACAAAATAACTCAAACCTACGTTGGTTCACGATGTCGAGTTGCCCAACTTGAGCTCAAGGCTCTAAGCCGTTGAAAATACTCACCAAGAGCTAATAATCCTCGAGCCGCTTGTCGCGTTGTCAATATCCGATACATTTGTTGCAATGTTTCATGTCTCAAGTGATCAGCCTAAGAATGAACAAACAAAATCAAGAAACTGATACTATAGTATTTTCAAATGAGTTTGAATATATATATTTTACCTGATTTACGAAACTGACCAAAGCTTCTAATCTATCCATAGCAGAATTCACCTGAGGAATGTAACTTCCTTCACCGAGTTGTCCCGCTGCAACGCAGTCCGCAAGGGTGTGTTGCAGCTTCTCCATACCTTGAGTCAACGCGTCTTCTGCTTGCTGACACGATTGTTTTAGATTGCATACATCTAGAAGTTGTTGATCCGTCAAGACATCAAAATGTGGCAAAAGAACCTACAAAAAAAAACATTTGAAACATTGTAATCTTGCTTGTTTCCTTCTATTCATTAAACATTACGCTAGATTGTTATTTGTTTTATACCTTGAGAAGATCGGAGGGTCGAAATCCGCCAATCCATAAGAAGAATCGTTCTGCTGAAGTTCTCCACATCCCTGACATGACGAAGAAGACATCGGCTTTGGCAGCAGACGATTTCATCCGGAAAAGCTCAAAGTAATGTTTCATGGCGTTTTCGACTAGCGAACGAAGCTCGATATCGTTAATGTGTCCGTGTAAAACTGTTCTTAGTTCACATATCTGTCTGTTCTGTTCTTCAACCCAATGTCCATATTCCATTTCAAATGCAGCAATCCCTGCAAATCAAATAAGCTTCCACCAATCAAAATCTTGAATTCTATATTTTTTCCAAAAGACTCATTGTTCTTGATTCAAAACCTGGATTCATGGTTTCCGAAAAACCGAGAGAATTAGTATCTATTCCGTTTCCTACATAGAATCCCTGAAAACATTCATATTCAATCAGAAATTGCATTATATTTTGGAACTCGAAAGAAAGCGAATATATATTTAGATTTCATTTCATTAACCTGTTGTCTAGCACGATCGAGTTCTTGCTCTAATTGAATTAGCTTCAACCTGCTTGTTTCCAGTTGCTGAACATAAGCCTGCAAAAAAAAAAAACAATCAAATCTCTCAACTCATTAGGCAAACAGAAACAGTTTACCAAGGGGAAGAAAATGAAGTCATACCTTCTTGCGCAAGCGACTTTTCCTAGCAGCCTCGCGGTTTTGAGCAAGCCGTCTTTGTATCTGTAACGATATAACGATTTAGTCTATATGATGCGTAGAAATTTATGATTAAGAAACTGATAGAGAAGTATTTGAATAGCTAACCTTATCGGGATGTCTAGACGTTGAAGCTTCTTGATCGAACATGTGAGGAGTTCCTGCTGTTCCATGGGAAGTATCCTCTGACTATAAAAAAAAAAAAAGATTGTCAAGAAATGAAAGC
>Ga0041059_1003390_pt1 | contig 10941 bp, 5 predicted proteins | sample AraColnosormetaG_FD_56232 | JGI IMG/M metagenome (GOLD analysis project Ga0041059, IMG submission 56232) | Arabidopsis roots microbial communities from North Carolina, USA - Col MF nosort | ecosystem: Host-associated > Plants > Roots > Unclassified | place: USA: North Carolina | collected 2013-09-02 | reverse complement strand
TTTTTTTTTTTTTTTTTTTTTTGTCAATGAACTCTTTAAGACAATAAGAAGCATAGATTAGTTTTGTGCCATACTGCCATTGGGTTTTGGTAGACGGAGATAGGAGTGTGTATGTTCACTTGGTAGGCATTCCTTTGCTAGCCCAACAAGGACTTCTTGTCTCATAATTTCAAGAAAACTATGCTGAATTTAAATAAGAAAATAAAATTTTCGCTCTATTTTAACTGTTTGCCAGCTCAAGAGGTGGTTTGGGCAATCGTAACTCTTCTGGGGCTCAAGATTCAACTGACGAGTGTAATGCTCCAGCAGATGCCAGGCTCAGACAGGCTGAAATTCGTCCTTTGCATTGTCCTGTCAATAAAGAACTCGGTGGAGTTACTTTGCCATCAACCAATTCAGTTCTTGGTGTATATTCGTCTTCCAAAGATCCAGTTCATGTACCTTCTCCTGTTTCTAGATCATCACCCGTGGGAGCTATTAAACGTGAAGTAAGGGGTGGAGGTTTAGGTGGAAAACCTTCTGAAAATGTTGGTAAAGATCCATCTGTGCCCTCTTTTTCAGGGTCCTCTATTAGAAAAAATGGACCTCCAAATGCACATCGACCATCTTCCCCAACTTCAAAGATTGATCACAGTCGAACTACTGCACGTGAGTCTGTTATGCCCAGTGGAGTGGAAAAGAATAGGTCATATTTGAACAGACAGCGTGGGAATAGAGGAAGCCAATATGCTAGAACACAACAAGTTGGTGGCCATACAAAGGGTAACTTATATGCAAATATTTATTAACCGAATGGATGTTGTGCAATTTCTTATTTGATTTCTGCTAGGCGACACTTTATTTTCTGTGTAGCTTCTGCTTTGAGTAATATAATCCCTTCTTTCAATCTATTGGGAATTCCTGGTGAGAAGCCATTTCCTGTCATGACTTCTGATATTCTTGATCAACCTGTACTTATTGCAGGAGCCTCACAGAACAAGGAGTGGAAGCCTAAATCTAATCAGAAACCTGTTGGACATAACCCTGGAGTAATTGGAACACCTACAAAGTCTCAAGCTCGTCGTCCTGCTGATAATTCCATAAATGTGGAAACAGAAGCCGTCAAGTTGCAGAATAAGCTTTCACATGTTCATATAAGTGAAAGTCAGAATGTCATCATCGCAGATCATATTCGTGTCCCGGAGACTGACCGCTGTCAGCTAACTTTTGGTAGCTTTGTTCAAGAGTTTAATTCCTCAAGGAATTCAGAATCTGCTTTCGAAGAATCACACTCTTCAGAAGAAGTTAGAGAATCTGATCGTAGGTAAGTTCTGACAGTTGGTGGGTTTTTTTTTGTACATTTGAATATAGTTTGAGATCACATGCATCTTCCCCAATTAACTTGGTGATATTGTTGACAGTTCGCCAGTTACTTGTCCTGAGGCTTCAGCAGATGGTCCGGGCGTTCTGCCTATCACTATTGATGATCATGTCAGAGTTTCTAGATCTGACTCACCCGTCTCGGCAGTATCTGAGCCACAGTTACCCGAACAGAAAGAAACTCATAGATCTGACAATTTGGATGCGTACTCGGGGATTGAATTACTCAATAGGAATGGTCCACCTTATACTCCTTTGGAGTTTGAACAGCAGCAAGATCCTCCGGAGTTGCAAAAATTTTCTGTAAGGGTTCTTGCAATTTTAACTCTTAAAAATCAAGGAAAGATAAATTCATTCAAAAATGACATGCTCTTCCTTTCCAGCAGGCTTATGACAATCATGGTAGTTATGAATTTCCGTACTTTAGTCCTGCAATGGATGAAACTGTACGAGTTCAAGGATTACCATCTCCACACGAGGTAATTTATGTTTCTGTTGTTAGTTGTTACTAGTTTGCCAGCATGAGTTGATGCGTAAGAGTCTAGTTAGCTCCTGTTTGAGCAGTTGGTTTGTGCATGTGTCATAGTTATCTTTTTTGTTTTATTAACTAGGAAAAACTGATCAAGTATCCTTTTGATAATGCAGCAGGGATTAAGTGCTCACATGTTAAATAATGCCCCACCATCCACTATTCCCATGTTACAGCAACAACAGCAGGCATCAATGCAACAGATGTATCCGCAGGTCCATGTTTCGCATTTTCCCAATCTCATGCCTTATCGTCAATTCCTTTCCCCAGTCTATGTTCCCCAAATGCCCATGCCAGGCTACTCAGGTAACCCAGCAGCATATGCACACCCTTCAAATGGCAATAGCTATGTGCTGATGCCTGGAGGCGGTTCTCATCTCGGTTCAAATGGTGTCAAGTATGGAATCCATCAGCAATATAAACCAGTTCCAACTGGTGGACCTGCGGGTTTTGGGACTTACAACAATCCTAATGGGTATCCAACTAATCCTCCCAATGTAGTTGGAAACGCTACGGGACTTGAAGATCCATCTCGCATGATAAATAAACATGGAAATATTTACGTTCCAAATCCTCAGGTAATGATAATTGATAAGTATGGTAGTTGTGCCCGAACTTTATGTTTTTACCAATTATTTTTTATTCTGATTCATGTCTCCTTATCTAACACTACAGGCTGAGACTTCTGAGATATGGATGCAAAATCCAAGAGATCTTTCAAGCCTTCAGTCTCCATATTACAACGTAGCTGGACAATCGCCTCATGGTGCTTATTTATCATCCCATACAGCACACCAATCGTTCAACCCAACTGCGCAATCATCTCACATGCAGTTCCAGGGTCTCTTCCACCCGTCACAGCCTGGTACGATGGCGAATCCGCACCACATGGGACCTGGCCTCAGTGGTAATGTTGGAGTCGGTGTCGTTCCCTCTCCTCCTCCGTCTCAAATTGGTACCTATCAGCAATCACAACTTGGTCATCCGAATTGGCCATCAAACTTCTGAAGAAAATCTAACCTTTGTCTTCTTGTCTAATGGATTATATAATAGCCAAAAGCAAATATTTTGATTCTCCTTATGAAACGCCAAACTCTGTTTTAATTAATCTTTATTTATTCAATGCATAAAATGTTCCCAGCTCTCAACAATTTGTCTATAAATGCTTTGTCTGCTTCCATAGCCCCTCATTATTTACAGCTGCAGGTATGGTGTTATTCTCCCATGGCGTCAAATTGTCAAGGTAAAGTCCTGTCCGTGCTTCTTAATCATTTACTGCTATTATAGTTTCGGTCGACTTCAAGAACCCTACAATGCATGTGAAGGTTTTTAAGTGTGGAACCCTGTGAGTGAAACATTGTTGCTTGGTGCTAGTGTTTCCCATTGTCAATGTTCTACAAGTATTAAAGAGAATTGTGTGTTTTGTTTAGCTGTTCAATGTTCTTCTTTGAGTTATGTGTCTTCTCTCTCCATTTCCTCATATTCCTTATTAAATTCTTGATAGAGAATCATTAGTTGTTGAGCTTGACCTAACTTTCCTCTAGCCTTTAGAATAGATTACAAATATTCTTAATCGGAGAACTAGTTGAAGCTCAGGCCTATAGGTTTTGATTATCTCCTTGATTACTTTAGTTTTTAGGTGTCATAGCACACTGTGTCATCATAACAAAAGAATCTAATTGATCGTTTTGTTGACATATTTAGAAAAGTAAATATACTTAGTTTGGGGAGGTGGGTCTTAATCAAGGAGCCAACTAGAGTTTACTTAGAGCCTAATTGGTACGGACTTTGATTCCTTCTCTGATTTAATAGGCCTCCTAAGTCCTACCTTATTGAGAAATGATTACTCTCTACGAATCTCTTGAGACTCCATGATGTTGAGTCACTAATACTCTATTAATTTGTCCCATTTTGACCGGTCTAGGTTTTATTAAACGTAATTTCACTATTGATAACACCTACCGCACAAGTAAGGATTGGCTTGAGATTCTCTGAAAATTCTATAAATTTGTTCTTTGTGATTTAAAATGGTACTGAAAATGATTGAGGAGATTTTGTAATTAAAAAAGTAATTTTTGATTGAGACTATAGCTAGAGTAGAGTAGAGGCTTAGGGTTCATACTTCATAACTTAAGATAACCCGCATGTTAGAGGGATAATGATGTGAAATGTTAGCTCTTTTTGACCCTATTCTATATATCTCGTAGAAAGATTATAAGAAAATAAGAAGAATTAGCAAAATTTAATTGAAAATCAATTATGTTTACTTATCCTCAATAAGTCAAAAGGTCCCATGATCGGTTTTAGAGATTTACAAGCATGACCCCTAACTCCTTACTACTTCTGTTAAATCAAGGCTGGTTTGTTAATATTGAATCATAAAGATTTGAATTTCTCCCTACAAATCATCTAAATTTTGCGTAAATTCGACACGTAATTTTTATAGTAGGAAATTGTTTTCTATGAACGATGAAAAGTTTGAAACGTTGTATGTCACTGTGAACCTGACATGTCAAATCAGAGATAATGGAGTGATTTATAGATATCCATACACTGACTGATATATACACCAACAACATTGTTGTATGGTATCATAATAGTAAGTATATATTCTTGTTTGTTGGGCTGTTAGAGGGAAAATATTAAAATCAAACGTTTCTCATAAAGAGTTTGGACGAGTGTGCTCTTTAGCTATTTGATTGAAATGGAATCTGCTTTTGCTATTGCATGCACCAACTCAATTATGATGTGATCGGAATCTTTTGTCTTTCTTTTGTTTATCATATCCACACATGCGTGGAATCCCCTGCAACTTCTGTTCATTTGTACATAGTAGCTCTTTTGATCTTTTCTCTTTATTTATCTCTTTGTTTCTGCCTATGGTGTGCGTTATAAGATGATATCATATGTATATAAAAAAAAAACCATTTGTTTTTTGTTGCGCAACAGCATATATGATATGCGATATATTTACAAAACTTGAGAGATTGTAAGATTGACATGGACGATTTTTATACAACATGTAAAATTTACCCAATGAAATGTAGTAATTATTAAGACTTAACATTACTTGAAGTCTTGAACTATAACGCACTTTTCATTTAAATCATTTTGATATAAGGTTCCAAATATATATATATACCCATTCACGGTTCCACACACACAGAGGATCGATATTAATTGTAGAAGATGGGTCCGTTTAATGAAGAGCTCCACGAATGTGAAGTTTCGTGGAATCGAAGGGGCGTTCATTAAAAATAACATGCCTGTGTTGTGTGCATTCAATAGTCGAATTTCCCATATTCCTTTTTTTTATAGAAAAAACTAGTTACTTTACAAAAATAACTCGTTTCAATTGTTTTTCAATTGATTCATGAACATATGTACTATAGTAAAAAGAAATGGAGTTTCCCTTAGGCCACGGGAGTAATCATTTTGCAAATGAGCGCCATCATCTTTTTAACATGAATTCTTCTTCCTGGCACACATTCTCTAATTAAAGTATTAAACATTGTATTATTCAGACATAAATCTCAAACCCAAATTTAATTTGGCAAGGGAGATTTACATTTTAAATTTACTAAAATACTTTAGATCTCCTGTCTATATTACACAAACGACACCACTCAAAAAAAAAAAAACAATATAACTAGGCACCGCATGCTTATGCATTATTAGCATCATTCTATTATTGGAATTTCTCTTAAGATTTAAGAACACCATTAAAATAAAAATATGAGATAACGAAACTATATAATTTTCCAAAGATCTTGCGGCTAAAAAGTCATTAGTATTTATATTCCTTCTTTGTGTATCAAAAGCGCTTTCCGTTAGCTAAACCGTATAAGCAATTAGCTTTACATATCATTACATGTGGAGACTAATTATACTAATTTTGTCCCATGGTGTGCGTAAGAATATTTAATTTGAAACTTACTTCGGAGAATTTGATATTGCGTTTAATTAAATATTAAGACATGTTTTTTTTCTTCAATATACAATTGTTCAAAAGAATTGTAGACATACGTTCATCATCTCAATGATTCAAAATTAAAATGAAGCTGTAAATGTAAGAGATCAAACCTGAAAAGACAGTATAGAATGTTAACATAATGTAATCATCATAACTGAGTTAAATTTTTGAATTAGAAACTTTTTTGTTTTTTAATAAAATATTTCATTCAAATAATGCTATGTTATTGTTGTTTGAAAAAAAAAAAAACTTGAGTATAGAATAAAGATGAAAGTTTGAAGTTGTTAAGAAAAACAAAAAGATGATAATCGATATTATAACTGTCATGGGTCAGTTTTACATGGTAAAAGAAAGCGACGTTCACAGTAATTCTTCATAATTAAAACTCCTCTAGTTGCTAATAAAGCCTGATTTTGTTAATCAGATAGATGATATTGTCTTAATCCCGCTGTCTATGTCTAATCATTTCCATTATACTGTTGTCTCCCTGCTGTTTTGCCCTCCTTCCTTGCAATTTTGTCACAAACCTATATATAACACATTTTGTAAATTTATAATCATAAATATATTGTTTGATTATTTGATTTGATTTCGTCTACAGTTAACCTCATTTATTTTAGATTCAAATCTAAGTGAATTTGATTAAAGACAACTTACAGAAATTAATATCATGTAAAAGTTAGTTTCTTCTTATGACATATCCTAAAACAAACGCTATCTTTGACTAATTTATAAGATAATTTGTGTTGTTTGAAGATTTCAGTATGTCAAAAAAATTAACGCTATTTTAACACACTATATAACCATGCCCCAAAAGTCCTCGACATTATTCTCTTATACCATTTTCTTAGTATATATAGATTGTTACATACATTGGACTAAACTGAAATTTGAGCTTTAAGTTCGAGTGATGGTCACATAGCTAAGATGTAAACTAGCTATATAGGGTGTTTCCAATAATCAATCCCAATAATTTCTTACGTAGATGGAAGATAAATATGAGCTAGGATTAGGAACTCAAGTACCAAATAAAGTGGGTTGCAAAATTATGGTTGTTAATGAGAAATGCTAGTTGGGTGTTAGGTTAATGAGTGATGAGAGCCTCTTTAGCCGCATTACTTGACTCTGTTTCTTCATCATCCAATAGTTCTTTCTTTTAACCAGTCTTTACACTTCACAAATACAAAATTGCTTCTTAGTTTTGTTTCTGTTTTTTAAAGCTAAGCCTATAGCGTTTGTAGGCTTTTGCAAAATCGCCATCGCTTTAATGTTTTCTTATCGCCTATTTTCTTTCTTTAATATTTGATAAATTCTCTTCAAATTTATAATTTGTAAATTCATAGATTCTATTATTGTCTAAAGCAAATTTCTTTTGTATCTCGTATTTCGATGTTTCACAAATTCAGTGATTATTTAGTCGAATGAAAATTGAGTTAAACCTCAGTACAGACGTGTTCCTTTTTATACCAAATTAAGTATATTCGGTATTTTGTTAACCAAACCATATATCCTTAATTCACTTTTATATTTGTGACTATTTATGTCTTCACTTAAAGTTTTTTTTTCTTTGATTAGTGTATCTCTCGAGTTTCGATCCTTTTCCTAGATTTAGAGTTTCTCAAACTTTCTTAATGCCTCGTGGTTTTTTCTTGAAACCATGATCAAAAAGTATCGCACCGATATAGTTTTCTAATAGGTTTGTTGTCCAAAAAGCTTCACAAATAAATTATCAATACTATTAATGTTGTGTAATTAGTATAAAAAATGTGTATGAAACCATTAGAATGCTTGTAGTTTTGCACTGTTTAATTAGTGAGTTTGGAAGATAAATAACCAAACAAAAAAAGTTTTAATGGACCCAAGAAATCAATATTGGGTTTGCTGAAATAACTCACATATTTTTATTTTTCTAGTACTTAAAGAAAAACAAATAAGACTTATGATGAGGAAGGAACAACTTTAATCTTTTACTTTATAAGTAGGGAACACATATAAGTGAATCTTTGGGTCGTGTCATGTGAATAAAGTCTAAGCTGTTCTGTAACCCAGCAGTGATATCCCATAATTCTTTTGGTTCAAGACAAAATTCTTAATTCTTAAACCTTACCATTTTCATACATATAGATCTTAGATCATTTTACTAAGCTTTGATTTTTGATCTTTCCGATATTCGTCTTGCATACCGTAATCCTATAAACATTTTAAACAACTTTTCTCCCAATAATAACATGAAAGAAACATCAGTTCTGTTTGATCATGTATATATGTATTTTTACCATGAGTATAAAAATATTTTTAAAAGAGAGGGTAAAAAGATGATTGGTGGTTTAGTTTTGTGGGGGACGAGGCAGAGAGTTGTCGAGAAAGACACGTGGCAATGATTACCACTTGTCTGCCTTGTTATAAACAACACACTCTTTCTGTCTTCCTCTGCTCTCTCTCACATATCCTTCCTCCTCCATTTCCTCTTCTTCCCTCTAATGGAGATCACTTGGGAGAAACCTAAATCTTCATCTCACCACCGTAACCCTTCTTTCTCCTCCACTCTCCTCGACCAAATCTACCGCTCCATCGACGATTCCTCCCCCCCTCCTCCCCTCGAATCCATCAAGAAGAAGAAGCATCACCACCAACAACGTAACGCTTCTCTACACGAAGATCGTGAAATCTCTCCTATCTATCACCGCCGCTCAATCGCCGCTGATTTCGAGAGATCTAGGAGGAAGACAGACTTTCTCAGACATTCCAACTCTAGCTCTTCTGATTCAAGCGGATTCTCCTCTTCCGAGTCAGATTCATTCCACGGACGCTCCAAATCTTCCGCTTCTCCTCCTTCTTCTTCTCGTCAACAACCGAAACCGATTCGAACATCATCCGTCGACCACTCCTCCGCCGTCCAGAAACCTAAAGAACTCGGTGGCTTCTTGAGAACGAAATCAAAAGCGTTAAAGATCTACTCCGACTTGAAAAAAGTCAAACAACCTATCTCTCCGGGCGGCAGACTCGCTACTTTCCTTAACTCTCTTTTCACCAACGCCGCCACTAACCCTAAGAAGCACAAGAAAACTACCACCGTCGCCGTCGTGGAAGAACCACACTCCTCCTCCACATGCTCCTCCGCGTCGTCCTTCTCTAGGTCTTGCTTGAGCAAAACTCCATCGTCTAGCGGCAAATCAAAAAGATCCGTACGGTTCTGTCCAGTCAATGTGATCCTTGACGAAGATTCCTCCTTTACCATGCCTTACGCTTATAACAACGAAAGACTCTACGATAACAACGAAGCTAAACGCGTGGAAGAGCATCGCCGTGTCATCCAAGCAGCCAAAGATCTTCTTAGAACTTACCATAACAAGAACAAAGTTACAACTACGAACATCAATAACGTAGAAGAAGATGATGAAGACGATGCTGCGAGTTGTGCAAGCTCTGATCTATTCGAGTTGGAGAATCTGTCGGCTATTGGGATCGAGAGGTATAGAGAAGAGCTTCCGGTTTACGAAACCACTCGTCTTGATAATATGAATCGAGTCATTGCTACTGGTTTAATTGTATAATTATTATTAGATCCATAATGGTTTGGGGGTCATTAATTTTTAGATCAACGTTTTTCCCCATGGGGATTTTCTTTTTTTTACTAATGTTTTACCGCTTCCTATAAACGGTTTTTTTTGTGCTGGTCTCTTTGTTAAGTAACTTGTTTATAAAGATATCTATTTTAATTAATATGATCATCCTAAACTTATATATTTTAGTCATAAGTTCATAAGTAAGCAGCTTAATTAGCAAGTTTTAGAATCGTAGAGGTGACCGAAGAAAAAAAGAAAGTCAAGTGTTCTATTCTCTGTCGTCAATTAGAACAGCTAGCAGAGAGTCGTTGTCTTTTCTTTGTTTCTTACTCTGTTTTAGGTCAAATTAAAACTATAATTAGAAAAAGATTGAGTTGATAACAAAAAAATATATTAATTAACTAAAAAGTAAAGAAGATTTGATTTGATGCTACTAACAATGATCGCTAAGATGGGGAAAAAAGTGAAAGAGACATGGTCTCAAATGTCATGGACAATAGTATCCAATATTTGATTCTTTTTCGAGTACTTCTTCTTTTCTGTTGCCTGAACGTGATTGGATTGGCTTGTCTTGTTCTAAGCATGGCTTAAGATTATAATGTTGGATTATGCATTATCAGTCTCGTCTGTTTCTTATAACTATATACATTCCTTTCACTGACCTATCACGGATGATTAAACCACAAGATGATCATGGACGTACGTCAGTATAGTCTTTGATATCTATCAATTGTCAAGATTCTGTTAAGTTGATCAATTTATTTTTTGTAGATGTTGTTAGAACAAATTTTGTCTGTGATTAACTATTTCTTAATACTCTAAATACGGCATGCAAATTCATACTAGAATGGTAAGAGTTTCGTTTTAAAACACTATATTAATATAACGAAGCATGTGTTGTTAATGTTTTACGTACATTATGTCAGCTTGTCATGTCAACCTTCGATTTGATTGCACTGATAGAAAGATAAGGAATCCACACATGTAACGTTGTAAAATCATAATAATATATTCATATTTCGAAAATTTGTTTGCATAAGCTTACATGACCAAAACAAAAAAAGAGCATGCCCAAAATTAAATTTGGTTCAAAGCAACTAATTGGACCACCGAATCATAGCGTTATGATAAGCTATTAAAGCTAACACAAACATGCTGCTTAGCTTGAAATATATGTATTTATATAATAAGTAAAGTATAAACACGATTAGATTTATTGCCTATACAAACAAAAAAAAAGGCTAATATGGCTATGTGGTCAAAAGTATCCGATACAAAGGAAAGATCGCATACTCTAGTAACCCCAACTTCCCACTTTTATTTTCTTTACATTTGTTTTAGATCACTTTAATAAAACGGTTGTTTTACTATTCAATTTGTAGCTTAGCTTGCAATTCCCGCATAATCGAGAATCAATCCTTTTAATAGTTTCAATAAGAAAAAAGTAAATAAATGTATCATATATAATTCAATGCTGTCAAAAAGAAAAGAAAAAAAAAACAAAAAAAAAACAA
>Ga0041059_1003389_pt1 | contig 10951 bp, 12 predicted proteins | sample AraColnosormetaG_FD_56232 | JGI IMG/M metagenome (GOLD analysis project Ga0041059, IMG submission 56232) | Arabidopsis roots microbial communities from North Carolina, USA - Col MF nosort | ecosystem: Host-associated > Plants > Roots > Unclassified | place: USA: North Carolina | collected... | reverse complement strand
TAATTAGTTTTCCAATTTTAAACCCACGTAATTATGAATAGTATTGAATAAGGGAATATATTAATTGGAAATAAATAAAAATTCTCTCTCCAAAAATCTTGTTGTAGGATTTATTGAAAAAAAATCAATGGCTACAATTAATTGAATCGAATGGCCAAGATTATAACGTATGACCCAAAAGTTTTAAACCCGGGTCAAAAGGATACGCGTGTTTTTTAAGTGAAGGCGAGAGATCGGACGGTCACAAACAATTCAATCGAATGGCCAAGATTATAACGTAACTTAAGTGATTCTCAGTAAAAGGTAAACTTTTTCATGACATTAACATTTTAAACATATGATTTAAAGGTAAAAAATTTTTTTAACTGAGAATCACTTAACGTACGTCTCAAATAATAGAGTAGATAAATAAATAATACTGAAACAAATTTCATTAATCTGAAAATAAATCCAAATGTATTTTAACATGAACATCATATCATAAAAGAAAAACCTCCCACTAAAAATAAGATCATATCTTTATAAATCTAATGCCAATCGCAACAGTATGACTCTCATGCTTTGGCTGTGTAAGAGGTTTGGTAAAAGGATCAGCAACATTTGCATCCGTTGAAACTCTGCTAATCTTCACATCACCTCTATCAATAATCTCACAAATGAGGTGATATCGCCTTTGAATGTGTTTGGAATTCTGGTGTGATCCAGGTTCTTTTGCGTGCGCGATGGCACCATTGTTATCACAGTAAAGATCAATGGGGCCTGAAATACTAGGAACCACACAAAGTTCAGTAATGAACTTCCTATTCCAAACAACTTCATTACCCGCTTCAGAAGCAGCTATATACTCAGCTTCAGTTGTAGAGTCTGCCACAGTGCTCTGTTTGGAACTCTTCTAACTCACTGCTCCTCAGTTGAGACAAAAGACAAATCCCGATTGTGATCGGAAATCATCTTTGTCAGTTGGAAAGTTGGCATCAGTATTACCACTCACAACAAGTTCCTCACTTCCTCCATAGACAAAAAACTTATCCTTAGTTCTTCTCAAGTACTTAAAAATGTTCTTGACTACTATCCAGTGACTTTCACCTGGATCAGATTGGTATTTGCTCGTCATGCAAAGCACATGCAACAGCCAGGCGAGTGCAAAGATTAGCATACATGATAGATCCTATAGCAGAAGCATATGGAATCTTACTCATCCGCTCTCGCTCATCATGCGTCGAAGGATACTGAGTCTTGCTAAGAGTTATGCCATGAGACATTGGTATAAAGCCTTTCTTAGAATCATTCATATCGAACATGTGCAAGACCTTATCTATATAAGTATCTTGACTTAGTCCAATTATTTTGTTTAATCTATCTCTATAGATTCTTATTCCAAGAATATTGACAGCTTCACCCATGTCTTTCATTGGGAAACAACTTCCAAGCCAAGTCTTAACAGACTGAAGCAAATGAATGTCATTTCCGAGGAGCAGTATGTCATCTACATACAATACCAGAAATGCGACTGCGCTCCCACTAGTCTTCTTGTAAACACAAGGTTCTTCTTTGTTTCTAATGAAATCAAACTCTTTGATTGCCTCATTAAAACAAATATTCCAACTCCGAGATGCTTGCTTCAATCCATAAATGGAACGATGAAGCTTGCATACCTTCCAAGCAGACTCAAGAACAGTGAAACCTTCAGGTTGTGTCATGTACACATCCTCTTCGTGATTTCCATTAAGGAAAGGTGTTTTCACATCCATTTGCCAAATTTCATAATCATAATGAGCAGCAATTGCTAAGAGAATCCGAATGGACTTGAGCATTGCGACTGGAGAATAGGTTTCATCATAGTCAATACCATGAATTTGTTTGTAACCTTTCGCAACCAGTCTAGCTTTGTATATCTGTATATTATCATCCATGTCAATTTTCTTCTTGAATATACATTTACATTCTATGGCTTTTACGCCATCAAGTAAATCAACAAAAGTCCATACTTTGTTTTGTGACATGGATTCCATTTCGGATTTTGCGGCCTCTAAGCACTTATCGAATACCCAAGGAGTAGAACCAGAAGTAGTAATATTTAATTCTATAACATAGATACCAGAAGAAGAAATCTTGAATGTTTTCTTCTTCTCCAGATCTTCCAAGTATTCAGGAGGGTTTGATCCATTCAATTTGTCCTTCTCAAGAATATCTCGAACTGAATAGGAACTTTGAGGGTTTGACATAACTGTCGAAAAAGAAAAGCAGAAATTAATATGATGTTCATAAATTTTAGAATTCTCAACAATTAAGAAAACTAACACTATACTCAAAACAAATTTTCTCTAATGAGTACAATGATCCATATTTAAGTAGAATCCAAGTGAGCTTTGGCTCCACTCCTAAATATCTAGTTATTTAGGTAAGCAACACCTTGCTAATTATATCCAATATAACTCTTGATTGTGGATGACATCGTATGTCTTATCCAACCCTATGTCTCTAAGCCCAAAACCGTTTTGATAGCATAGTCAAGTAAATCAATTTTATTTCATATGGTAACCATTACCATCTGTCTCACTTTTAAACAATTGCAGACCGCTGCTTTCGCAGACCCGCCATACAACAATTTAAGTTTTAAAAGTTTATAAAATTGGAGAGACATCAAATATTTGATATTAGTTGAGGAATAAATTTTATAACTCAATTTTATATTTAAAATTTATATCTAATATAAATAAAATATAACTAATTTACATCCAATATGTATTTATTTGAATTATAAAAAATTAATTAATCTTAATCACATTAAAATTATTATTTATTTAACATTTAATCTTAATTAAATTTTAATAGCTCTAATCAAATTAGAATATATTATAATTGAACTTATCCTAATGAAATTAGGATCTATCGAATATTAACTTTTTCCTTCTAAAAATTCATAAATCATAAGTCGATATATAATAATTATAATTATGCTAACAAATATTTTGCATAAAAAACTATTCCAAATCAAAATCCTATACTTACCATAATTCTACATACACATATTATATATATAATATATAATTCTAACTACGAGATTTTATATGGATATGTCAATATAATATACACAAACAGATATCATATATCAATTGATTAATAATGAAACGTTTTCATATGAACAAATTAATCAAATACACAACAATCGACAATCATGGCGTTCACGTGAAGATGTTTAATTAGATCAATTATTTAATTATATTCGTACTTTTATTAACCATTAACAACATTCACACATTCTTTATTATTATATTTAACAAATTAAATATTTTTAGTTATAATTCACACTTAACGTAACCGCATATCATATATACTGAACATGTTCGTTTAGGTGAATTATACAATTTCGTTTTTATCATGTATGTAACGTCTCCGGAAATTCAAAAGAATCTTTAAAATATTATTATAATAAAAATACTAATTTTTTAAAAATATATAAAGTTGTAATCTTGTGTAAACTCCAAATCTTAAAAACAAAATAAATTAAACTTTACAAAATCTACCAAGTCTCGTTTTACGAATAACAAACTCTAAAGCTCAGCTGCATATCGCTCCTCGTCAATGCCCTTTACATGGAATCAGAACTTATGTGAGCGAAAAATTGCCCAATGAAAATATAAACCCGAAGAACAAGTACCAACACGGTCTGATCCCGCACAGAATAATGTTCACGTGTTGGTACTAACAAACATAGTTTCAATTCAATTAATTTTAAATAAAGTAAAGCACATTAGAACTTATGCTAGCAAAATACATAATTAAATCATAAGAACATAATAATATCATCAGACAGAATAATAACATCACAACAGAACGACCATGTATCCAACAATGCACGTCGGAATGGCACAACCCCAACATTAGTCGACCCAAACCATATACTAACAGAATATTTACATAATATACTCGATAGGGATGCTAGCCCCTAACGAGGTGATAAAGAAGTACGGTCTACGACATTAATCGACCTCAATACCACTAACAGACTAACAGGATACTTAATACATCTGTTGGCGATACCGGCCGCCACAGATTGCCCAATAGAGCTAGCTAAATCAGAGTGCCATGTTGATACCGGTCTTAACAGAATAACATATCTTATTATCATAATAATATCCAAATTAATTATCGAATCAAACAAACAAACTCTCGGAAATTAACCTTCAAATAATTTAATTGATTATTTAAACTCACACCTAACATATTATACGAATGTATCAGTCTTAACAGAATACCATATTTTATTTCTAAACAGAATAACATATGTTATTACCAAAAATCATATTCATATTAGTTTATCTAGATAACCAAATCCATCTTTACAACTTATCATGCAACTAATTTAATTAATTAATTTTCCCACTCCTAATTTAAATGGGAGTTAGAACTCACCTGACAAAGATATTCATATCTTCAGATCGAACGAGTGATCAACGGTAATTCCGTACACATTCCAAACCACCAAACAATTCACCTAAATTCAACCGTTAATCAGAAAAATACCTAAACTACACCATTGTAAAGATACTTTTAAGTGAAATCTTGAACAAGTATTTGATTTGCCAAAACCGGTTTAAAAAGAGCCGAATCGGTCAGAATTGCTATGAGTTTAAAATCAAAACTCAATCAATTCTAAATTAGATTTCAAACGAGTATTTTCCATAGACATAACATTCCAGAACCGGTTATAAAACCTTAAAACCGGCTTAAATAAATCCCGATTTAACTATGAATCAACAAATCAAAATATTTACCAATCAGATTCCGATCGTTTTCGACTTCTGTTTGGTGAATTCTCAGCGGCGTTGGTTACATATTGAAGAGAACTTTCTAACAAGGTATAGATCAAGTTTTAATTCTTCCTGAAACGAAATCCACCATTAAAGAGCTTGAAACTCACTTCCACGGATAAAATTTGAATAAGGAAGAAGATGAGGCTTACCAAACTCTTGTACCAAAGCTGAATACAACCCAAAACTAAAGCTCTAATATGGAGAAGCACGATCAACCTAACTCACAACAAAATTCGATCACAAGTTGCCCAAAAATAATCAAATCGAAGTTGATGAAGAAAGGTCTTGAAATCTCGTCAAAACCTCCAATTGACTATGTAATCGGCACGATATATCCCTCTGATTTCGGAACGATGAACCCGAGTTGCCCTCATTTTTTTCGTTTTTGGAGTTTAGTCGCTTAACCTTTCTTTATTTAGAGATTTTGCCTTGGACTTTTGAATCAATCAGAAATCTTCCTGAAGTCATACAGTTTTTAAATGATCAACTTAACCCAAAATATAACTTTTTCTGTTTTTCAAATTTGGGGTGTTACAATTCCACCATCCTTAAAAGAATTCGTCCTCGAATTCAGAGATCAACCTGAAGGAGATGTGATACATTTCAAGGCTTATAATTCAGAGATTCTAGTAGACTTCAACTACCATGTTGCTTCTTACGCACTTAAGTTACTCACCTTTTATATTCAAGTCCCAAAAGTTTTTCTCCTGAACTCTTTCACTCTAGTCTCTAATATCCGAATTGACTATTATTCTTTATAACTCATGTCTTCTTGACTTTCTAGAGGTTCAAAGTTCACAACTTGAGAATGGTCATGGTGATACTTCCTTAACATCGATACGTGAAAAGAACTTTACGCACATGCCTCAACTCTAGAGGTAATTCTAAGCGATAAGCTACACTTCCAACACGCTTGAGATTCATACAAGGGCCTATACAGCGCAACTTTAACTTTCCTGACTATCCAGTTCAGAACTTACCTTCATATGTTGAACTTTAATAAACACTTTACCACCAACCTGAAATTCCAAATCACGTCTTCAACGATCTGCATAACTCTTTTGATAGTTTTGGGCAGATTTAATCCTATCTCTGATTAGCACAACTTTTCAATGATTTCCAAAACTAATTCATGGCAAATTACAATAGTTTCTCCAACTTCTACCGAACATAGAGGTATATAACATGGCCTACCGTTCAGATCCTAGTATGGTACAATACCAATACTTGCATGGAAGCTAATATTATAAGCAACTTAACCATTGACAACGATCTCTCCCATGCTTGATCACTATCCAAAACACATGATCTTAACATATCCTCTAATGTTTGAATATTCTTCTCAGACTGCCCATTTGACTCATGATGATAACCATAGATTTTAGTCGCTTATCCAATGCCTGATGTAAGCTATACCAAAAATGTGAAGTAAACTTTCAATCATGGCAAGAAACAATGCTACTCACGACATCATGCCACCTCACAATTTCTCGCACGTAGATCTCTCCTAGTCGGCATGAAGAGAATGTCTTCTTTACTGGTAGAAAATGGGGTGATTAAGAGAGTCAATCTACTATTATCCAAATCGAGTCATTTCCTTTTTGGGACCCTGGAAGCCCTGCAACAAAATCAATAGAATCTCTATCCCATTTATACTGTAGAATAGGTAACATTTGCAGTTTACCACTAGGCTTCTGATGCTCAATTTTTTTCATGCTTGCATACCGAACACTCTGATACAAATTCTGCAATATCACCCTTTTCTTTAGTGCTCCAAAGCTCTACTCATTAGACACTCCAAACAAATTTAGTTCATTGGCAAAGCAATTATGCGAGTGATTTAACAATTCGAGAAAAATTCTCTTATAACCTTCAGTAATATACTGCCAACCCAGAAAACTGCGAATCTCTAAAAAGAATTGCTTAGTTGCTTCCACTTAGTTGCTACATCGACTTTAGCAGGATCTACAACAATACCTTTCAACTGCTCTTTTTTCAATCTCTGAAGTATCAATCTCAAGTGTTCAACATGTTCTTCTTAACTCTTTGAATACACCAAAATATTATCGATGAACACTATAACAAATTTTTCAAAGTGCGGTCTAAATACTCTATTCATCAAATCCATGAATATAGCTAGAGCATTAGTTAACCAAAATGCATCCACAAACTCAAAATGTCCATATTTGGTCTCAAACGTTGTCTTAGAAATATATGACAATCCTGTATTCGCACTTGATGATAGACATGTCGTAATCAATCTAGAAACCAACTTGCTCCTTGAAGTTGATCAAGTAGATCATCAATCCTACCATCCTACCCCACTGGTCTAAGTCCTAAGATACTTGTTCTTTTATTGTCACTTGATTCAACTGTCGGTAGACAATACATAACCTCATACTACCATCCTTCTTTTTCACAAACAATATAGGTGCACCTTAAGAAAATGAACTAGATAGAACAAAACCTTTCTCAAATAACTCCATAAGCTGTTTCTTGAACTTTTCCATATCTGATACATATTGGTCATGATTCCTTAGCCCGTTTGTCGCCTTATTCCATTCGTTCAACGATTCATATCCGATCGTGCATTGATGAACCAATCCCTATCGTTACTTAGCCATACAACCAACCTACCCCACTGGTCTAAGTCCTAAGATAGAGATTGGGGATCGTATGATTCCATTGGTTCACGATGGCTGAATCAAGCTCTTGACTTATTGGTCCATCTGTCCTCCAAATGTACGTCCCTTCGGTTTAATGGTGGACGATCGAGGCTTCGGCTTATCGAACCATCCATGTTTCCGATCCGGTCCTTTAACACTACAACCGCCCATGGTTTACTAACCGTTACCCGTATGGTCCATGGTGGTCGTTAAAGCTTCCGGTTTATCGATCCATCCATACAATCCGAACGATATCCTTATCACACCTAAGGGCCCGTGGACTCATCCATCGGATCATAGTAGGCTAGCCCATTAAATCCTTTTTCCGTCGACCTTACGTTTGCTCGCGAGTCCAACATCCGTTTTGTCCATCGGTTCCCACCGTAGACTTTCCCGTTGGTTATCCGTCGAGTCACCCTTTGGTCTTATCGTTCTCTGATCGGTTTTACAATGGTTGAGGAGATAGATACATGAAGGCGGCCGCGATATTGATCCTATAGGGTGAATCACGTTCCTTACCCATTCTTGGTGATTTCTTCCTTTTACCGGTAAGATTCCATCCATGGGCGACCTTTTGGTGTATTTGGATGCACTTCTCCTTATGCTTCCTCGAACACCATTCCCGGTCTTGTCCGATCCGTCTCCTCGTTAGATCCGATTCGTCTGTCCAATGATCGGTCTACCAGATCCGATTCGTCTCTAAGACGATCGGTCTACCCCATCCATCCGCTAAACTCCATCAAACCGTTGGACCGGGAGGTAGCATGCACATCAGTTCGATCGAGTTATACTAGCCGAGCCGTACCCTCTTTCCGACCAACAACTTCGTGGTGTGTTTGGACTATTTGTGATGTGTGGTTGATCTCCTAAAGGCCTTGGGCGTCCTCCCTTATATATGGGCGAATGGATGCTTCCCGACGCATCACATCCGTTCCTTGCACCCTTCTGAAGTGTTGCACCTTTCCAATCGTAGCTGTTCGACCAATTCCACCCTTGGACGATGCAACCGTTCGTTGGTAACCGCTCGACCTTACACATTTTGGCCGAGACACCTCTTCACCCTTGATCTACCACAGTCCACCAGCTCGAGTGTCAGCTGACTAGACCATCCACCTGGGTTAGTACTCAATCAGCTCACCGAGCCCATTCGAGCTATCGGTCAGCTCACCTAGCTGAGCTAGCTACTCTTCCAGCTGGTTTAGTTCACCTAGCTTAGCTAGCTAGTTCATCCAGCTTGTCCAGCTCACCTAGCTGGTTCAGCTTGAACTTTCTCGTTCTTCCGACTAAGTCTTTTGGTCTATTTCTCGACCCTGAACTAGTTTTTCCCTAAAACAAACCAGCCTCTTTATGAACTCGGGACACGTGCGTTACACTAAGGTATCGTCTCGACACGCATCGTGGATTGCTTATCTCCAATAATTCACGTTTTCCATTCGTCACAAGGCTGGCACTCTCAATCGCGTTGTAGACGCCCTCAGCCGACGCCATACTCACCTAGCATCGATACATGCAACTGTTCCCGGGTATAGAGCAGTGACTTCTCTCTGAATTTTCAATTCAAGATGGCTTCTTGTTCAAGGGTTTGCGTGTGTGTACCAGCGTGCAGCCTGCGTCTTCAAATTATTGGTGAACTACACAATGAAGGTCATGTTGGGAGAGATCGAACATTGCAACTTGTCACCGCATTATATTTTTGGCCAACGTTACGCCGCGATGTAGAGAGATTTGTGGAACACTGTCGTTTGTGTCAACAAACCAAAGGGAAACCTTTTAATGCTGGCATTTACCTACACTGCCTTGGACCGACACAAGCATGGACTTCATTTTGGGCCTTCCACGAACTCAAAGAGGTCATGATTCCATTTTTGTTGTGGTGGATCGCTTTTCGAAGATGGAACATTTTATCCCCTGCAAGAAGACGACAGATGCAAGTAGTGTGGCTACTCTTTTCTTTCATGAAATCTATCGTCTACATGTTTTACCGCTTTCAATTGTGTCGGACCGTGACACACGTTTTCTGAGTCACTTTTGGCGATCACTTTGGAAGTTGCTGCGAACGAATCTTGACATGAGCTCTGCGTATCACCGGAAGAGTGATAGACAAACCGAAGTTACTAATCGCACCCTTGGTGGTTTGTTAAGGTGCTTGGTGGGTGACAATATCAAGAGTTGGGATGTGAAGCTTTGTCAAGCGGAATTCGCCCACAATCATGCCTCTAATCAAAATTTGGGGTTTTCACCATTTCGTGTGGTTTATGGACTGATTCCTCGCTGCCCCTTGGATCTTACTACACTTTCATGGACAGGCGATTGATTTTGTTACAGAGTTGCAGGAGGTTCATCGTCAAGCCAAACTTAATTGGGAGATAGCAACGTTAAAGTATAAGACAACTGCATATCATACGCAAAGGGAGTTGATTTTTCAACCTGGAGATTTAGTTTGGGTAGTCATCACCAAGGATAGATTGCCAGTACGAGAGTACAACAAGCTCAAGTCTCGAAAGATAGGTCTTGTTGAAGTGCTAGAACGCATCAATGCCAATGCTTATCGTCTGCGACTTCTGGACCATATGCGTACATCGGACGTCTTCAACGTCAAGTATTTGTCTTCTTTCCGTGGCGACAATGAGCCGTTGGATTCGGGGTCGAATCCTCTCTCACCCGGGGAGACTTGATGCAGCGCATCATTTGATATTTGGGCATCAAATCTTCATTATGTGGGCCTCACGTTTGCGACTTCATCGATTGCAAGTGTTGGTTTATCTTTATTCTTTTTCAGTTTTGATAACTTTAAATCGTTATTAGGATTAGTCTTCTTTGATTTGGTGTTATCACGTTTTAGTCGTTATCTTCTCAGTTCTTTAAATAGAATCTTTGTAACTCAGTTTTTATATTGATTTAACAAAAACGAATGTTTAAGAGCTTTGTAAAAGGCCTTGCAAGGAGGATTTGCACCCTACGTGACGAGCTCGACTCTCTGATTCGCATTCATCATCCATTATCACTACCATCTCTCATTCCCTCTCTTCCCCTGTCATGTTTCATCCCCTCTGTTTTGCTATCCGAAAACAGAGCCTCCCCTTTTCACAGTTTGTAGCTTCTGCCCCCTATCAACAAGTATAGCCAACAGCCTTTCATTGTTGGGTCTCATCAAGCAAGCTAATATTCGAGAACCTTCGAGACTCATTCATGTACTATACCATGATAAATCGACCATTCTTTATATTACTTTTTTTGGTATTATTTCTCTCTCCTAGACTTATTCTTTTTAGAGAGTAAACAAAGGGGAACTCGCATAGTGGATTGACATCCTCGACATATTTCCAACCTTCGTAATTGATCATTCCTAATAATGTATAATAATGGGACCATGGAAAACATTCCTACCTCTATACACTACCAAAAACCATATCAATCTCTTGCTTTCTTTCTTTTTTTTAATAAGGGGAGAGGAATACTTTTTTTTTT
>Ga0041059_1003388_pt1 | contig 10954 bp, 12 predicted proteins | sample AraColnosormetaG_FD_56232 | JGI IMG/M metagenome (GOLD analysis project Ga0041059, IMG submission 56232) | Arabidopsis roots microbial communities from North Carolina, USA - Col MF nosort | ecosystem: Host-associated > Plants > Roots > Unclassified | place: USA: North Carolina | collected... | reverse complement strand
AAATCAATTAATATACAAAGATTTTACAAGTCTTTTAGTTTTGAATAACATTGGATTTTAATGAAATATTTAAAATCTTAATTGAATAACACCAAACTTTAAAATCTATTAAACATGATTTACAAATATGAGTTCCAATAATACTAGATTTTAAAGCTAGATTTAGAATCATTAGTTGAATAACAGTAAATTAGTGTTGAATTTCAATTCTATTAAAATCCATTAACGAATAACACCCCCTAAATGTATTTTATAGGATTCAAGAAAAAATAGACAATATTTTGGGGACACAACAATGAGTTTCTCGGTGGTCTTGTTCCACAGTCCTCACTCTGCTGCAGTAACAACAAAAACCATCTTCAGAATCTCATCATCATCATCTTTCAGACCAAGAAGAAATCTTTCTTCATCTAATGGTATCTTCTCCACCAATCAGTCTAAACCCTTAATCAAAAAACTTCAAATCATCGAAACCCTAGCCGCCAGAGACACAATCATAGACTTCGGCAAACACAAGGGCAAAATGCTTGGTACTTTGCCTTCTTCTTATCTTAAATGGGTCTCAAAGAATCTTCGTGCAGGAGTTTTTGAGTATTGGGCAAAGCTTGCTGATGAAGTGCTCGAAGACGATGTTTATAAAGATAGAACTGAGTGGGAATTTGCAGAGAAAATCCTCCATGGAAGTGATGAGAGCATGAGAGCTTTAACTTCTGTAAGGAAGAGTAGAGAAGAGGTAAACTCTGTTTCGATGTTGTTGGAGATTAGTGAGAGATTTGGTTGGGATAATGAAGATAAGATTGGTTGGAGCAAAATCAATTTTGAGCTTTTAGGGACAAGCAAAGGTGGTCGGATTCCTAGGTTAAGGAAGGCGAACGAAGAAGAAGAAGAGAGAGGAGAAATGGTAAGAAGAAGAGAGATTAAGAAGAAGGAAGAAGAGGAAGATGAGAATGGATGGAGGAGAAAACAGAGGAGAGAAAGGATGAGACAGAGTCTTGGGAGAGATGATGGCAAGACAGTGAATAGAAGTGAGCAGAAGGGTGTTTTGGGAAAGCTAGAAGATGTAGAGAAGCAACTTGAGCCAAAGATTCAAAGTCCTTTTCCTGGTCGTGAGAGTCTGTTGAAGAAAGTCATGAACAAGAGAAGGTCTCAATGAAAAGTTTCTTTGGGTTAAGAACATTTCACAAAAGGAAGCAAAAAGCAAATCCTTTTTGAGTTTGTGTAATTGAAAAATACAAACTTTGCTTTTATATGCTAAACTTGAATCAATCAATCAATTCAAAGAAACTTCCTACACATTTACATATTCCTCTGAATCCACAATCTGTAAAACAATGATTTCCAAATTATCCAACTTTTTGCACAATGAGATTTGATTTTTAGTGCAAGCTTATTTCAATTTTACATTTTAAGTTGCAGTGGACTATGTCACCAATCACAGAATGTGAGAATCATTACATCAGAAAAAAGCGCGTAAGAAGTAATCTTACAGAACCGTTAATAGTAGTAGAGAGAAGCAGCAGCTTTAAGCAACTGGAGGACGAAGGACATGGTCCTGTGAGGTATCAACAGCAGCAGGAGGCATGAATTGCCACATTGCAAAGCCGGGATAAGTTGTGAAAGGGACAAGCTTGCTTCCAGGAGCTTGAGCTTGAGAGAGTGTTTGCGGATTTGGTAAGAAACAAGGTTGAGGCTGAGGCTGTGTCTTAATAGCTTTCAGTTGCTGATCGATTCTCTCCTTCTCGACCTTAAGCTTCTGTTTCTCATCACGCAGCTCGTTCTTCTCATCCTACATATTGGCATATACATAAGATCAATGGACAAGCTAAAGATCTTGCAGGAGTTTTCAGTTTTTACCTTCAACTCCTTGATTTTCTCCTGGAGGCTTGAGTTCAAGTCCTTTAGTTTCTGCGCTTCATCTCTTGCTTGATTCACCATGCGAATTGCATCATTGATAATAGCAACCTTGTCTGTTTTTGGAGTTCTCCCAGGTTCCAATACGGAACTCAACTCCGTAAACCTATTGACAAAGCACCATACCAAAAGATTAAGAACTCAAAAGGTAAATGATAGAAGAGAATGACGAGAAAGCAAGAAAATACTTGTCATTTAGTCTATCACGTCTTTGTTTCTCCCTACAAGCTTTCGAGTTAGAACCAGTGCAAGATTCAGTTTTGATCCTGCAGCAGTAAGAAGGAAAACTTTACAACAGGTTCCAATATTGCATAGCAAGAACAAGAAAGTCATTAGTTAACGCAGGTTTGACCAAATAGCGTTTGATACCTCTTCCTTGAACTTGGTTCTTTGATCACATCTGCATCACAAAGGAAGCCATCCACTTCAACACTGTGAACAGATCACATCAACACAAGAGGAAGGATCAATTACAAAGATTACAGCCAATTTGTAGAATTCCAGAATAGAAGCAAGATTCGTCTACTGCTTAAGGAAACAGAGGAATGGATGCAAAACAGAGAGAAAAAGCATTATACTTTAGGTTCTCAGTTCTTTCATATTTCTATCACAAGAAGACCATTTAATAGCAATCTGAGTGATCAACAAGGTCAAACTCCATAAAGAACTTCTCCAGATACTAATTACAGAACCTTCCTTTCGCAATTGGTAGAGATCTAGATTCGTCTACTTCTTTAGGAAACAGAGGAACGTAAGCAAAACGGAGACAAAAAAAAAAACAGAGGATTGATTTATGCAGAAGTCCAATATCTCTATCACAACAAGAGCATCTAAAAACCAACTGAGTGATCACACATCCATAACAACTTCTCCAGATATAACTACCAATCCTAAAACACCAAAAGTCCAAAGCCAAGAAACAAAACTAATAGATGGTGAAAGAAACAAAACACAGAACCCAGAAACCCTTGAATCTGATTAACAAAAAACTAACCTGACAGTAGCTGAGCCATCTATCTGCCAAGGGAAAGTGGGGTTCTGATCAGAGAAAGCACCTTCAATCAAAGGGTAATCACTAAGCCAGTTCGTATTCTCCGGAGACACCATTCTCCTGATTCCCCGGCGGCTACTAAAAATCGTTTCTTTTGAAAACAAAGGGTCAAATCTGAAAAAGGGAAAGGTAGAGACAATGTGTGGAAAAACGGAAGAAAAAAGAGATATGGTATAGTGCTAGGCATGGATTCTCTTTCTCTCTCAATCGGTTTCTATTATATAATTTTGATCTTTCATTTTCATGGATGTTGTACATTATTGGCCCACCAATCATCATCAATCCTTCAGATCTCTTTTAATATATGTCATAGTTGCTCAATTATACACCTCTCATGATGTCATTCCCAGTAGCTTTCCCAAATTTAACTCAAAAGTCCATTCTTTATGTCAACCAATCAAAAATCCCAAGTCTTTAGTGATTTATAAGACTAAGAATTTCATCATCATAACTCGAAAACCTAGAAAAGTTAAAATCTTGATTCCATAAGAAATTGAAAGCATATGAACATTCAATTCAATTCAAAAAACACAGAAGATAGATTCTTTCTTCACCATAGATCTAATCTAAATTACTCTTAAAAAGCCTTAAAAACTCAAAAAACACAAGAGAGTGGATTTGGTTGATTAATCAATCGTCTTCAGCAGATGGCTTGGAAGCACCGGTCTTCTTAGGAAGAAGAAGATTGTGAATGTTAGGCATCACACCTCCATTAGCAATAGTCACATCTCCAAGCAATTTGCTCAATTCTTCATCGTTCCTCACCGCCAATTGAATATGCCTTGGAACAATCCTCGTCTTCTTGTTATCCCTCGCTGCGTTTCCAGCCAATTCCAATACCTAATTTTTCAAAATTTCCCCAAAATCAGTCAAAATTAGGGTTTATAGAAATTGAACTAAAAGATCGAAAATTTGAAGAATAGGGAAGAGGAATTACCTCAGCGGCGAGGTATTCGAGAACGGCGGCTAAGTAAACCGGAGCTCCGGCACCAACACGTTCGGCGTATTTGCCTTTCTTCAAGAAACGAGCGATACGACCCACAGGGAATTGGAGACCGGCTTTGCTGCTTCTTGTTGTTGCCTTCTTCGCAGACCCAGATCCGAGTGTTTTACCACGACCCGCCATTGAAATCGATTAGAATACTTTTGTGTAAAGATGAGAGGGAAACAGTTATAAGAATCGAATTTGTTGTTATGGACTCTCTCCATCTTCTCCAGAGTTTATATACTGTTTTAGATTCGTCTTAACCAATAAGAAGAAACTACGCGGATCGCTGTTTATCACCGTTAGATAATGTTATAATCAACGGTGAATAATTCGAGATTCAGGATCCGCGTCAGAGTGAATTACCAAAATATCCTCTTTGCCTCTTTACAGTTTTGTTTTTTTCTTCTTTTTTCGGCCCAAACGTTTTACATTTTACCAAAGAGCCCAATTTTCAAAAATTGAATCCGGGTTCTTTGTGAAATTTGTGTGTGAAGATTTGAAAAAGTCCTCTTTTTTTATTCATCGAGTAACAGTTTTTGTAACCTAGTGTTGTCTGTTTTTCAAATCTATTTCTCAGATTTTGTTATGAAGCGAGGAAATTTCGAATCTCCCTCAAGCTCTGATCTTCCTTCTTCATCACGATTCAAACTAAATCCCCAAGGTTTTGTTCCCGCTTCATTCCTTTTTGATTTTCATAATTCGAATTCAGTTTTTTTTTTTCAATTTTGATTTTATATGAAGTTTCCAGTAAGTGATTGACATTATATGATATGAATCTTTGTGGTTTGTAATTTGCTTTCTGAATCAAACTTAAAAGTTTCAATCTTTTATATCTGAGAGTTGTGTGCATTGTGTCTCTCTGGTTTTTCATCAGGTGATTCTGAGATTTTAAAAGAGGATGATAACACAAAGAATTTTGCTCGTAAGGTCGCTGATCATTATAGTAGAAGAACAAATCAAACTTTAGAAGAAAGAGAATCAAGTCCCATCATTCATTTAAAAAAACTTAACAATTGGGTTAGTTACTTACTTAGTTAATGACTGATCTTTATCTCTTCTAATGGAAATTTGTAATAGCAAAAGGAGTTATGTATTCATATCTTTGATTAGTTTTTATATTCAGATTAAAAGTGTGTTGACAAGTTTCTAGGATCTCTTGCTTCAACCCAATATCTTTCTCTGTGTTCTGTCACTTCAGAGGTACAAACTTTTTTGGTTGTTAGTCATGAATCTAGCCTTTTCTATTTGAATTCTTACTCTCTATGTTTTGCAGAATCCGGATCCGTATCCTCCTACTGGGACTTCCTTAGTCTATCTTGACCATCTGGAGCTATGTTTATGTTCTACGGAGTGGTGGAACTTACTTACCTGTATACTCGATGATGCTCCAAAACTTCGAGTTCTCAAGCTCAAATTGGTATATGGTTCCTCCCTAGATTTCTCTGCTGCCTTTTTTGTATCATGTTTCCACTTTCTCCAAGGCCTATTGACACTGACAGAATGTATATTTTCTTTGTTCTGTAGTATCGAAAACATTGTGTCGAGTACAACGAGTCGATGGAACCATGGAAGCAACCAGATTATGTTCCCATATGTTTATCATCATATCTTGAGATATTTGAGTGGAGGCAATACAATGGTGAAGAGCAAGAGAGAGAAGTTGCAAAGTACATTCTAGAAAACGCGAGTCGTCTAAAGAAGGCGATATTCTACTTAGAATCTGCAGAAAAGCATGGGATATTGAAGGAGTTAGAATGTATGGCCAGAGGTTCAAAGAAATGCCAGCTTGTGTTTGATTAAACGCTTGTGTTATTAACAACTTTGTAGCTATTTACAAAGAGAATAATATGCATCTTTCATTGATTCAAATAAAGACTTTGTTCTACTTTGAGTCTACTCTGGTTTATCAATAAATTTCTCGTTTGCTTCTCAACGCCTTGTTGCAAATACTGAATTATGTCGTATCCAGCAGTAGTCCAATTGTTATAAGCATCGGTACAGACAAGAATCATAAACATAACTATATGGCTCGTGAAGTCACCATCCTTTTGGTTCGAGTGACGCTTGGGACGAAACTAATATTAAATATATATATCTAAGAAAACGAATAATATAAACTAGACAAACCAATACACAAGACCAGTTTCTATCTATATCACTAGGCCAGTTCCGCTACAAAATAAGATGTGAAATCATATTCATAAAGATAAAACTAGTAAGTGTTAATATGATAACTATCTAGTACACAGAGAGACAATTAAAAAAAAAAACTAATACACTGAGACAAAAATGAAGAAAAGCTTACAAATGAAATCCTTGAAAAAGTTTTTAAAAAACATGAAATTTTGCGACCAAAAAAAAAACAAAATGATTAACAAAAACTAAGGAAATGGCAAATTATGAATATGCATAGTTCTACACATGATCCTTGACTATAAGATATTTTAATGTAAGCCTTACATGACAGTTCCATAGTAGTTGAAAGCCTAGTTCATCCTCTATATATATAGATCGATAGCCAAAGATTGAAAATTTGCAATCGTTTATTGTGGTTGTGTAGATAACTGAAACCTTTAGATGACTGATCATCTTTGACAATATATCTTGCAAATCACAGTTTTTTATTTCAGCTCTAATCTAGAGGACTAAAATCTTTAACAATATTTGAGATATTACTTGAAAGTCACGGTTTTTTATTTTCTTATATGATAAATGAAAATATTTTGAGGAATAATCGTATTTATAGTTGAGGGCGTAAAGTAACAAAACAAAAAGAGTTGAATGGTAAATACCAAATATTGTGATTGGTGGTTTTTTTTTTTTACTAAAACATTTGGACTATTTCTCGATTTGTGCATGTTATATTTGCAAAGAAACCAACAATAATTTTCTCTCGCTTCCAACTTTTTGCCGATATCTTCGAAATTAAAGGATTAATGTAATTGGTGATTATTTTTGTATAATGGTATTTTCTGATTGGTTAAAACAATTATTTGCCAAAATTTTCTCATAAGGAGGTTTGTAACAAAAGAAACACTTAGGGACAAAAAAAAATAGATTTCTAAATAAATCTAGTGAGTACTTTTCGTGAACTTTTCACTTTTCACCGATTTGTAATTATGGCTTCAATCAGTGACTTTTCAGATGAATTGTTATTGAATATACTTTCTTCCCTTCCAAGTAAAGATGTGGTAGTCACAAGTGTCTTGTCAAAACGATGGCGATCTCTTTGGAAGGAGGGGAAAACATTAAGGTATGATGGTGAATCCATAGGTAGAACTTACTGAAAGTTTGTGCAATTTATTAGCAAAAGACCAAGCGTTGAGACCATGCAGCTCAAGATGACTCCTCCTTGTCCAAGTAGAGACATCAAACCTTTGATTAACATCGCAGTTGCTCGATCTTTGAGAGAGCTAAAAATCGAGATGGTTTTTAATTCCTTCGATTTGCCTAATAGCTTTTACATGTTTTCACAACTTGATACTGTTACTTTAGAGAAACTAAGTTTGAAGGATGTTCCACGTGATGTTCGTTTGATCTGTCTCAAACGTCTCCACTTAATATTGGTTAAGTTTTCAAGTGATGAATCTGTGAAAACGCTTCTAAGCATATGCCCAAGTCTTGAAGATTTGGTAGTGAAACGAAGCTCCCTTACCAATGTTATGATATTTACTATCGATGTGCCTATGCTGAGGATATTATCTTTCATTGATTCAAATAAAGACTTTGTTTTACTTTGATTCTACTCTGGTTTATTAAAAAAATTCTCGTTTACTTCTCAACGCCTTGTTGCAAATACTGAATCAAGTCATATCCAGCAGTAGTCCATTTGTTATAAGCATCGGTACATACATTAATCATAAAGAGTGCAGCTTCACGTTCGCTCATTTCTGGGTGGAATCTTTTCCTAAGATTACCTATTGGATCTCCTCTGCTAAAGCAAGGCAATCCACTTTCTAGCATCATTTGCACCGTGCTAATGATTTCGTCCATGTACCGGCGAGCAGCTAAGTATCCCTTGACGCACAAGCTCACAAACTGATGCCATGTTTTGCTTTTCATAACACCTGAAGGATCTAGCAACTGGGTCATTTCGTGGCTCAGTTTGAAATGAGCATTTTCGAACCTCATGTTTCCACCAGGTGAAGTTTCCAAAATGAAACCAAAGTCGATGTGGACAAGTCTTCCCACGCTGCAATAGCATAACACATGGTAAATACATATATTTTGTCCATAGAAAGTTTTTGATATTAATTTTCATTGCACCAAGTGAAGAAGAAAAGGAAAGTGCAAAATCGGGAGCTTACTCATCGAAAAGGAGATTTCCGTTGTGTCTATCTTTGGGCTGGAGTAAAAGACTAGCCACAGCATACCCGGCACTGCTTATGAGGAAGTTCGCTCGTGCTGTTTCAAAGGTGGTTGAGCCAACGAGTCCATAGTTTTGTTGAAAAATCTCATACAAACCCCCGTCGGTTGTTTCACCCATTTGACTTCTGCTTCGTGTATTTGGCACAACCTGTTATAAAAGAGGAGAAAAGAGAGATCGAAAAAACGTTTGATGCCTGAAAATAAATACTTATACAACCATATCTATTTTATCCAGCCATGGAAATGGTGTAAGATTCAACATTTTAAATTGAGTTTTACCTCAATAATACCCTTCCCGGACAGTTGGAAGTACTCCATATGGAAAAAGATAGAGATTAAGACCAACAGCTTGAAATATGTCTCCAAGAAGAGATATCACTTGCAGGGCAAGAACATCTTGACGGCAATCATCTCCAACCTAAAGAATATATCATGCATACGGTTATTTATGTTCCTGAATTGGCTCTTACTATGTAAACAACATCATAATATAACAAATTTCATGTCAACTTCAAGAATATAAAAAATAATGCTGAGAGCTCACCTTGAAAATACAAGCTTGAGGTTTCACATCATTGTGGTCACCATCAAGATCAACAACGTTAAAGGTTATCATGATAGGGACTTTGGCAGCTGATTGTAGGGGTATTCCACTGTCTACCTGAATAACCCTGACGAGCTTGTTAGGAGCAGTCGGCAGATAAAGATCTTCTCCTTGCATTTTGATTTTCTCCAATTCCCTGCAACAAAAAATATTATTCGCTTATCTTGCATTTAACTTATGCGGACTCATTTGTATTAGCTCCTTATACAAAAAGTACAAATGATAATGCTACCTCCTAATACCAGCTACTCGTTCTTCCTTTGGAAGAGGAAGTAATGCCCCAGAAATAGATGTGACCTTTTCAAAGAAGTCAAACTCTCTACTGAAAAAATTCAAGGCCTTGGGAGTGAAACCATCAACGATATGCTGCCGAACGTCTGACAAGATTTCTTGGAATGATGCATTCTAAAATATAATAGAGACAATCCCATGGACAGAAAATGTTACAGAGCCAAACAATACAGAGCTGTAGAAAACATTTTCTGAGATTATCTATATGAATATACTACTGATTATTTAATGTTTTATGACTCAAGTATTAACGTTGCTATCTCCAAAAGATTTTACCAGGAATAAGCCATGCAAACAAAAAACTATAGACCATCATGAAACAAATTTTTAAATATCTTGGAATAATTTTCATGTTGTGAAAGATCGTGAAGCCAAATCTTATCAGTTACATAGTTACTATAGTAGCCAAATAAAAATAATGCCAATATAGGCACAAAAGGGTAACAATGACAAACCTTATCGAAAGCACCATCTTTCACTATTTCCTCAACAGACTCACCCTGGTGATAGAAACAGAGTTTAGCAATTTAATAAAAAAAAGTCTTATCTTTTGGTTCCAAGAAAATTGATATCTTTACAAACACGACGAAGTCAAACTCACCTGTAAATGCCAAATGAGGGTATGAGCAAATATGTCACTTCTTTGGGCAGCTCTAAGAAGATACCCTTCAACCATCCTCTGTTAGTAAGTACATTCAAAATATGAGCAAACCTTTTGAATTTCATATAACCAGTAAAAGTACAGAACAAGTCAAGTAACACATCACACAACATCAAGCCCCTGGATATATGAATTTTCACAACTATTGAAAATTAAAACATACAACTGAGAGAGACACGAAACGTAACCTAAGAAACTGCAATAAAACGCCGAAATCGACTCCAACGATAACGAATACGGCCAAAACGAACGGTGGAACGATTTCGGAACAGTCTGGAGGAAATCTAGCACTACGAATTTGGCGTTTTCATCGGTCGTGTCGACGATTTTGGAGAGGATTCGAGTCACGGCTAAGATCGCATTGAGATGACTTTGAGAAAACCTAGGCGATTCGGCACGAAGCAGCTTCGATTGTGGACATTGTTGGCATATCCAAGGAAGCTTATCCAAAAATTGCTTCGGATTCTGCTCTATGATGTCGCAAAGCTCATTCAATCTCTCCATCTCCGACGACCGGGAAATTCTACGATCAAAGTCTCCGATAGACAGAATCAGAATCTCCGATGATCAAGCACTGAAGAGGTTTTGTGCTCATGGACAAGTGTACTTATGTATTAAGTATTATCAATGTTTTTTTATAAATTTATTAACAGTGTTATTTTCTGAAACTATATGCGTTTGGTTCTCATAAATATATCTCTATATATATATATATATGGTATATTTTTGATCAAAATATATATACGGTATCAAAATTAAGTTATTGGTTTGAATATTATTCAGAGACTTTTTAAGAAAATTATCTCAAGGTATTTAATATTATGTGTTGTTTTAATATTATTAAACATCTAGATTATTATCAAACCTTAAAAAAGAAGAACAACATTTGTAAGAATAAATTAGAAGGTAAAAATCTGAATCATATATTTAGGTTTGGTGATCATCTACAAGAGAGAAGGCACTTGACGTCGTTTTATTAAGACTAGAGTCCATTATGAGAATTAAAAGGAAAATGAATAAAAAGGAACAGAAATGAGAAATGAAGAGAAATATGTCATTGACGAAAAAAAAAAAAAAAAA
>Ga0041059_1003387_pt1 | contig 10955 bp, 8 predicted proteins | sample AraColnosormetaG_FD_56232 | JGI IMG/M metagenome (GOLD analysis project Ga0041059, IMG submission 56232) | Arabidopsis roots microbial communities from North Carolina, USA - Col MF nosort | ecosystem: Host-associated > Plants > Roots > Unclassified | place: USA: North Carolina | collected 2013-09-02 | reverse complement strand
AAAAAAAATTCCATGTAAAGTTTTTTTTTTTTTTTTTTCTTTTTTAACTTTAATATTCCATGTAAAGTTAATTATGCCCATTGTTTTTTGTTTTCCATATAGTATTGTAAGTTTTTTTAAATATATATTGTAATTTAGTTTCATTGGACTTTGGGGTATTTAAAAGTATTCTTCACTAGAATGATACGTAATTAACAAAATTTGAAAAAAGTATAACTCTAAAGCGATCGAGTTATTTTTAGACTCAAACGCCAACTTTAAACTACAATGGTTAAAAGAAAACTATAAATGGAAACGCACTAAAAGTGGTTCCAAACCGCCACCAAGTTTTTCTAAAAATATTGGATAATTTTAGGGTTAATCTATACTAGCTAGTTTTATATTAGTGCTAAAATTCGAAATTTACCAAATATTTGATATTCTGAGCACTTTCAAAATCTAAAGATGTTGATTAGATAATAATTAATTTGAAATCAATTTTACTGTCATTGTTTGTTTTATGGAGGATGATATGTTTCCGGTCAAAAACTTGTCATGCTTCTTATCGGAAGAGAAGTATACGTCAACACCTCATAATTTCTAAGTTTAAGAAACCATTAACGATGATATGCACATATATTTGCAGGTGAAAGTGAAACCTTTCATATCGAAACTAATCAACTAGTTAAATTATGGAGTAATCAAGTACAAGAGAACTGTACAAAACATTAAATGACGATAAACAGCCAAAATCAATTTCATCTATTTCTATGGGGTATTCTTTTTATCCACACTCCTACTTTATACATTTGTTTATCCGAACCAAAGCAATTTTTACATAACAAACCTAAACTATGTAACTGCTAGATAATTTCGACATTATTATTATTAAATAATCTAATAAACTTGAACTGTATAATCGTTAGCCAATTAAATAAAAATAATAACAAATACAAAAAGCTCTATTAAATTGGCTAATAGTTATATAGTTTAAATTTGTTATTTAAAAATTATATAAATTTAAGCTAAAAAATACAAAAAATTATAATTTAAATTGAAAAAATGGCATGAAAATAATTAAGGTCGATTTTAACAGCATATGTACAAACTGAAAAGCAATTGCTCGTATTACGTCCACCCACTTACTTATCAAATTTTTCTCTCTTACGTAACCAAATCACCTTTTTGGTTTTTAAATAAAACAACATCCATTCAAAAAAATCTGCTTTTGATAAGAAAAAATAATAAATTAAAGCTGTAGAGAATCAAGAACAAATCACTTATCATGAGGCTTTACCAATGTCCCCATATGCACAATAGAGCAATTAATTGATAAAAATGTTCTTACAAAACTTAATATAAATATGTAAAAAGTCCGCATGAGCTCGAGTTGGATCCCACTTCACTTGTTTGTGTATATAGCTATTGGTTTATTTTGTTTTATTTTTATTTTATTTTATTAAGACATCAACATCCATACCAGATTAATTTTAAAAACTAATTTATTTTTAGAAGAAGAAGATAATAGGTTAACAAATTGTGGTGAAATTCGGTCATAATCACTCTATTTGCCTCTGAAGGAGACAATAACCTGAATTAGCACATTGCTTAGCTCCACTTTAAATTTATTTCATTGGTCCAAGTCATATATATTCACAGCTCATAATAGAGCTGGGTAGATTTCATTTTTTTTTTCTATCGTGTGAGTGCTTTTTAAATAATGTTTTCTCGCTTGATTTCATTCTTAATGCCTAAGTTCGGTTCACTTGTTTGTAACAAACTAGGTGATTATGTTGCTTTTATTTATTTATTTGAGATTATGTTGCTTTTTTCTTTCTTTTTTATTACCAATGTTTTCAAATTAAACCACACCAGAGAGGAAGTTAAACCATACAGGTTTATGAGTTATAGAGAGTAGATGCGATGGTGCAAAATATTGGTTTAAGTACCATTTTGATTATTTTCTACAGTTAAATATTTGATTTTGTTAGAACTATTTGTTCCGCATATAAATTTGGAAGATTTGTGTACTAGTATATGAGTGTGTGACAATCCTACACTTTTGAGATAACTTTTGGATATGAGATCAACTCACACTTATTAGTAGATTTGATTGCATATAACATCAAGATGCACATGTTTCAAAATATTTCAAGCAATATTTTTGTAGTTAAATCATATTAATGTATAGATATTCTATGACGGATAAATAATCTTAAGAATGAATTTCAATGCACGTACAAAAAAAATTCATGTTGAAAAATAACTCGTATAATGCATGTCGAGTAGCTTTGGAGCTTTCTAGAGTAAAATATCGTCTTGGAAACAAAACGAAAACTACAAACTAATTGTAAATGAAAAATGTGGATGGTTCATAGACAAAAACACTAAAGAACGCACACAAAAAAAAATACTTCTCCTTTCAAAGTTAATATAATAATGGCATGAGAATGTATCCATCGGATACCGCCAAGAAGATTAACTGAGTCAAGTTCTCAATAAATATATCTATACGAGGAAAAAATTGTGATAGAAATTTTAATTTGAAAGCATAATGATTGTATAAAAGATAGGACAATAGTGAATTTTGGGCCAATAGAAACCCTAGAAATAAAAAAGGACACAGTCCCGTCCACTATATATACTTACTCCATCATCCACAAAGCCTCAGGTCCACACATACTGTTCATTGTGTGATAAATTACATCATCGGCTTCACTTATCACTATAGTGGACTGTGGACTAAAAATTAAGAATTGGACTAGATTAGGTTACAAACAGACGGAACTGGTCTAATCTACAGATAATTGAACCCTAAGCCATACGAGAATTTGCTGTTTTATTCATTTATTTATAAACTTAAATTAAATGACGCTATTATACTTTCGTAACAACGAGCAAAACGACGTGGTAAGGGTACAATATAACTTTTAAAGAGATTGTTTGTAGATCCATAGATTTGGTGTGGCCAAAATTGTTTGGTTCAGACAAATAATAGACGGTGCAAGCTGATTAAGATAGATTTGGAAGATTTCAATTATACTAAAGACTAGAAGACACGAAAGGTCTTCTTTTCATGTATATTCCTTTTCTTTTTTAGTTAGTTTAATCAAAGACTCCATCCTCAATATTTTGTGAGCCTTCATTTTCATCATAAAAAATACATAGCAATTTATCAAATTTGGCATGGTATCAAAGCTTCCTTTTGATCTGAGATTGCTCGATTAGTTTTTATTCAACCCAAAATTCAAATTGTTAAAGAAAATGTTAATCCATACTTTCAAAACCTTTTTTTTCCTTTTGATGAAGATCATTAAAACTTATTAGTCTGTAAGTTTAATACATTCATCAATATTAGAATAATGTTAAATATCTATAATGTATATATGTATGACTAATTATCCACTAACAAATCATTAGAATCCAGAGCTTAGGATGTGTGTGACTCAAACAGATTAATCATATTTAAGGAAACAATTAATTGTTTATCTTGTATAGATATGATTACGTTTTACTATTAATGACATTTGTTCATCATTACGTATTACGTTATCGACTATAGTATTTTGGAAAATAATTAAAATAGAAAGCAAATCATGACCTAATTCTTCCATATTACAATGCTTTTTTGTTTCAATTTTAGAGTTCTCGTTGTTTTCAATTAGTACACTTGGCTCTTTTGTCTACGCCACTAGACACTAGTTTTACTTTTCACATTTAAATAAATTACGTACTAATCATTAGCCAAGTTTTCAACTTATGCATATGCAACATCCATTATCTTATAACCGTAGATTATTTTATATAGTAACTTTAGTTTATCAAACTTTTGCCTCGCCAAAATTTGGTAAGTTTGCACCACTTATAATATTTTTGTGTTATTTTATCAATCCATATATATGTAGCGTGACATGTCTCGTTGCGGTCGACAACTATTGATGAGCTGTATATAAAGTTCATAAATAATACTAGTAATTCATTGGTCTGTATAATCGCAATTATGGCTCTTTAATGACACCATTGGGAAATAGATTATCCTTCTTTAAATGTCTAAAATGACTCTTCACGTACGGCTCTATTCATCTTAATGGTTAATGAAAGGTCATTTACTTTTCAAATGATAGGTTTATTGGTTCACCAAGCACGGAACCGGTAGTTTTAAGTCAAATTTCCAAATCTGGTACGTTCAACCAATTGCATACGGCTGTCAAACTATTTTGTTTTGGATAAACTAATTATCCACTCAAATCATAAGAGTTTACTTTTACTAAGAGAGGATACAATTAATATAGTTACAAGAAGCCAAACAATCCAAGACATCAACCAATATATTGGTCGAGTAAATTAATGGTAAAGCTAAAAAAACAACAACAATACTCAAATAGAGACTTTTGGATAAAGATGAACTCACAATTCATCCAAATTAAAATAGCATACAAAACAAGTGAAATCGATAAAAAAAAAAACAACGTCTTTAGCTTGGTAGTCCTAGTGGAAACCAAAATAGAAGGAAATAAAGCCTCCAAGATCGTTAAGGCCAAACATTTAGCATCAATAATTGTTGAACGATAAATGATTGGCATCCTCGCTTCTGTTCCAAGCAGAATAGCCTTAAACAAAATGTTCCACTTAACAATAATAAGCCCGTAAAGGAGAATTTCAGAACCATGAAAATCCAAACAAACGAGACTAAGGGTGCAAATAAACATATAACTAAGTTGTATTATTTTAAAAATGCTTTCGATTTTAGGTTGTTATAAACTATAATTATCGTAAATTAAATTAATTAATTTGGTACAGGTCTAAATAATATTATGTTATAGTTCAATATCATATATATGATTATTTTCATGTATATATATTAGTTAAAAAGACATAAACTCTGCATAACATTTAATTCATTATTCGGTTCTATATGTTTCAATTGCACTAAATTCAGTTGTGATCTTGTTTGTTTGGAATAAAAGACAATGAGTCAATCAGATTGTAAACAAATTAACTTGGATACTGTTTGGGTCGATTCAACTCTTAAGATCAGCCACGAGTTAGTACTTAGTAGGCTACTTGTCAACTTGGCTTGTGTGTATGTGGTTGTTATTAAGTACGGCCATGCAATCGCAGTTTTCAATTCTTATAATTTTCCTTTAAAGCTTTTCAAATAGATAGGATTTTTAGTGACATTCTGAAACATTGTTGTCAATGTCGTCTTATTGTAAATTCTTGCCTATTTTTGGTTGGTCTCTCGAAAGTATGTCTATTACTGTTCATGTTATTCATTGTTCTTTGTACAAATGTGATGTCATTTTGCATAAAACCTCGCATTCTCATATTAATTACTTTTAAATTAAAACAAGTTAAAGTGAAGACAAATAGAAATTTAGGTCTTGATTTGACAGCAAACCTTTAAAGCTATTACTGGTAACATCGAATCTGGAAATATGTGGAGTAAAACGTACGTATTGATAATAAAAATCCTTTAATTTAAGTTGATTCTATAGAAAAAATCGTCTATTCGATAATTTATTCTGTAGTGGCTAGCTAACTGCTATAAATCTCAATGCTAAAACAAAATTATGTGTATTTCAATGTTTTCTTTCGCACTGTGTTCTATAGTACTTATGTAACATATTTGCTAAAAACATTTACGTATATGATATTACTGATGACTTACCTAGTTATATATAATCTATAATTCTACGAATGATCAACCAAAATCAGAACGTTTTTTTTTTTTTGTAAGCACATCAATATTCATTAGGCATTTGAAATTCTGCATATTCTAGAGTTTAAACTTTATCTCTGACATCATTTTTTTTTGGAGCAAATATCGCTGACATAACGAAGTTCATGATCTCTTAGCCAACGCCAAAAACACTTCTTAGTGTTCCAATTTATAACAATACTCATAATTAGGATCGTTTTAGCATTATCCTTTAGATTCCGTATCTCATATTTAATATCCAAAAGCATATTTAAGATTGATTTGTTTTTAGGTAGAAACAAAAAAAAATGATTTAACAAGCATAATTTGGCTTAGAAGTGAGAGGAAATCTATATTTTCTAGACTCCATGTTTCATCAAGCACTAAACTTGCGAGTCTTTAATATATACTGTATCCTTTCTATATTTGTATGTTTTGTATTATAATTAATTATTTTTATCATCAGTCGACACTCAAACTAATCTCAATAATCTAAAAAAAAAACTGAATATATTGTCCATTTAACGCATATAAAATAATCAATTATGATTGAACTTGCTAGGGAAACACTCGAATTCTAGCTCTTCAACTTCCAGAATAGACCCTTCAACCAAGGTATCAAAATTATAGCAAATTATTTTTGACTTGTTAATAAATATTTAGTGGCCATTCCAACCAAGTAGTGTGTATTGTGGTCTAATGGTTCTGAGAGTGAGAGTAGGTCACTTGTTCTATTCCATTTAGGATAAGTGATTTACGTCTTAAACGTAGTATTATTATCTACAGTTGGCCATGAACACCAGAAGAAATTATGGGACAAAGGTTCAAACTCCTATACACAGTTTATATTAAAAAAAAAAGAAAAAAAAAAGTGAATGGCTTATGTAATCAACAATACGTGGATATAGAATTATATTTCTCCAATACAATGCACACTATAAGAAACTATATTACCATAAGAAACAAAAAAAAGCACTATAAGATGTCATATATTACTTGATAAGGAATCGTAATCGATGCAACTTTACGTTAATATATATGTATGCGTACACTATTATATACTATATGCGACGAGCTGTTTACCAAAAACCCGTTAGTGGCTTTTGATTCGCTTATGTAAGCTCATACATCAATGGGGTTCGTCCTTACTTTAGCACGTTACAAATATTGATTAGATTATGTCTTCTTTCCTAATTTATCAAATATGTCCTCAAACGTGGATGTAGAACAAAAAGTGTCTTCATTGTTCGTGAGAAAACTCGAAAATATAGTCAGGACTCAGGATCATTCATGAGTAAGAAGATTCAGGATTAGAAATTTAGAATAGCGAAGAAGTGAACCTCGCTCAAGAAGTTTTTATCCTCTAAAGGGTTAGGATATGTTCAAGTTTTCACCGATATTCATACTCCATCCTCTTGAGTCTTGATACCCGATCACTCTGGGTTCTTACAAAACAAAAATTGGCGGGAGCAAAAAGTCACAAATGCTAGCTAAGATTTTCTAGGAAGCATTTTCTATATAATAGCTAGAATCTCTATATTCAGTTGCAGCAAAAAAAATCTGTATATTGGATCGAGTTTTAAATTCATTCATTTTTTTTTGTTCTTTTTTTCAATTCGTGTCTGTCAATTTACATTTTCTATTTTCCTCAAGTTCGAGCAGACAAATCACTTACGAGATCATTTTTGAGAGAACTTTGCAAGTTTGCTACGTCACGCAACGCAACAAAGATGCAAAACCTAACAATGTAGTTAATTTATAAGAGTTTTATCATTTTGTTAGACCCGTGGACTATATAATTATAAATGTAATAGCTTGTATAGATCTAAATCGGTATTATATTGATATATGGGTTTGTAAAAAATGTATTTAGATAAATCTTTCTTATGCCCTCAGTGAGTTTATATAATATTAAGAAATATGACACGAGAAAAATATGTATTTTGTACGGTACTAATTATCCATTTTACTACCATACTAAAATTAAAACAAAAATATATACTGTTTAGTTGGAAATTAAAACAGTGTGACCCGAATTCTCATGTTCCCCCTTAATCTAAATTAAAACAAATCATTTCAAAGTTGAAGATGTTATCTATATATTTTGTCGTGTGAAACAGCTAATAATTTTTTTTTGGTAGAAAGACACAGTTATTAATGATATATGAACTTCCACGTTTTATTTAGAAAATAAAATTGTCCATAAAACAAATATAGATAATAACATAAAATGCAATTCAAATTAGAATTTTTATAATTTATGGCCACAACAAGATAATTTCAGCCAATTCGATAATATTTTATTTTTATTCAACTGTTACGTGATATGTGATTTATTCTAACAATATATTAATTTTTTAACTGAAATTTTGGAATGCATTTATTTACATATACATTTTTACAGCCAATTTGTGAAATAAATCATGTAGTTGAGACTTATTTACAATGGGTGCCACTGGATTTTAATGTTTATTTTTGATAATTAGAAAGAAAATCTTCAAATTAAATATTTGTTATTTAACAATCTTCCCAAAATCTCTCTACATTAACTACACGATTAGTTACTAAAATAAAAATTCCAAAATATTTAATATCATTTTAATCACTACAAAATTATCATTTTTGATATTGCTTTTTTGCATAACTATAACAATTCGATTATAATCATCAAACCGCAGAGATATTTGATAGCATTTAATTAGTACAAAATTACAAAATATTTAGACAATGATTCATAAATTTATCATAAATAAGATCAATTTTAATAAAATAAATGATTTTTTTTTACGACACGAGTTGGTGGAACGGGTTTGGCAGAACGTTACTTAATAACAATTGTAAACTATAAAATATATAGATACAATTTGCAAACTTTTATATATGCTAAATTTTAAAAATAAATTGTTCTCACGATATACTGCGGGTTAAAATCTAGTATTATATCTATATGCTTAATCTATCATCATGTGATCTATATTGGATTATTATTTGGAACGTTAAATATTGGTATATCTAAGTATGGTGATACAAAACAAATATATTTTTACATATGTATTCAGAAAATAAGACGTTACATTTTCGACCACATTCTTATATGTACTTATGTAGCATTTTATCATTTTTTAATTGAAGCACTTGCTATTTATCTAAATACACCGTCACTTTTTATTATGGGACTTCGTCTCACAGTTCCTTAGCAAATCACCTGGAGGACATCCGTTTTTGGGCGAATAAATTGGCAAGCATTCAGTTTGGTTTTATTAGAAGAAAGAGAAACAAATTAGCACATGTCTTAGCGAAATATGATTGTACCTATTCTTATTTTTATTTTGGTTCTGGTTCTTTACCTATTTGGCTTGATCGATACTTTTGTAATGACTCTAATTGATTAATATAATTATTTTGACGTAAAAAAAAAATCAAAGGCCGCTTTGTGCACAACTAAGGAAAGCTTGGGCTTTAAGGCTACATACATAGTTTAAAGGCCCTATAGACGACATATGCTTTAAAGTTCAAACCAACTAATTAATCAAATGTCTATTTTCACACACAAAAAAAAAATAACTAATCAATCAAATGCACATTAATTTTTTCTTTTATTATTATATTAATTTTCGTTTAAATGGACAAATACAATGATAGGTTTACACGGTCAAACGACCCATAAAATGGAAAAAACCCTAATCAACATATATAAGAAATCTGAAAAGGGTGATATTCGGCAGCACCGACACCAATTCCAAATTTGGCGATAACAAGAGGTTTTTCGTTGCTACTCCAATCCGACTCGAGCGACATGACTAGAGTTATTGATTCCCATCACAAACCCAAAGCCATGGAGTATCATCAATGATCTCTAGGTTTTGTTGGACTTCTATGGTATTCCAATATTTGGTCTTATAGTGGCCTACACATTGTTGGTATCAGATCCCGCATCACGGGTTCGGGACCTACCAAAGATTGCCATGTAGGTAGGAGAGGCCCAAAGGAGGAAGGGCCCACGGTCTTCGCTGAGCGAGGAGGAGAATACGAGCGAAGTGGTCACACCGCGAGGTGGATGTGACGACGAGATCAAAGTTGTTCGGATTGAAGAGCCAAGTGGGCCGGAAGATAAGGTTCAGGGAGCCCGGAGTCAATTCAAATTTGAACGTTTGAATAGTTAATTCGAAAACTAAAAAGGATACATTTAAGATGGAATAATTGTGTGTAAATGAGAATTAAATGTATTCCTTGAGTATAAATTATGGGTCAAAGGTCATGTAAAGACACACGCATTTTTGGGCAAACATACTATACACATTTTCTTACAAAACTCATAGTTTTCTCTATAATCATTAATTCATTTTTCTCATACATTTGTCATCAAGAATAATCCTTCTCACTAAATAAATAAATACTTGAGTGTGTGAATCCGACATCCACAGACATATTGGCCGGAAGAAATTGCTCTCAACTTTCGATGAGTTAAATGACCACGGTCTTCATCATAACCTTGCATAGGCGTGTGTAGAAACGATGGGAAAGTATATCCATATTTTTTTAGTTATTTTAGTTTAACTTTCACATTAATTTAGAGCATGTTTTGAAATTGTAAAAACAACGAACTAAGAAAAACTGTTTATATCTCTAGTTTTGTTATCGTAGCTTTTATGGTCACCACCGAAACTATCATGACCATTATAGTTCCCACTGGCTATTACCATGACTAGTTTAACCGCCAGATTTTATCTGGCCACCACTAAAACTACAACGACTAGTTTTCTGATTGTAGCTCTCTTAACGTCTACCGAGACTAGTTTGACCACCATAGTATCCTTGGCCATTACCAAAACTAATATTATCGTTATAATATGCATATGTAAAACAGTTTATGAATGATGTGATCAATAGTTGTGTAAAGATTGTACAATTGTTCTTACAATGCATATTAGTTGTGACTTAGAATACATAATTTTATATGTATTTATCTCAAATCCTTATATATAGATTCAACTGCCTCCCATAACCGGTCTCAACTATCTGCTAAAATTACTCTCATAATTTTTTTAATTGCATTTACTTCTTTTTTTTATTGCATTTACTTTTAACTAATCGTTTTGAATCTTTTACAAAATAAAATCATTTTGCAAAAATCTAATTCAAAAGCAAAACTCAAACGATCTAATGCGACCTAACGAAGAACTCAAGAAATTATAATTCACTGCTTACTTACTCTGATTAGCATTTAATATATATATATATATATATATATAAATATTTAATTAATGTTATAAAT
>Ga0041059_1003386_pt1 | contig 10959 bp, 4 predicted proteins | sample AraColnosormetaG_FD_56232 | JGI IMG/M metagenome (GOLD analysis project Ga0041059, IMG submission 56232) | Arabidopsis roots microbial communities from North Carolina, USA - Col MF nosort | ecosystem: Host-associated > Plants > Roots > Unclassified | place: USA: North Carolina | collected 2013-09-02 | reverse complement strand
ACAATATATATATATATATATANATATATATATATATATATATATATATATATATATATACTTATTTGTGTTGATTAGAGCTTAACTGACTAAATACTTTATTTTTTGTGATATTTTGTATTTGACATTCTTTGTACGAATACATATACGAGTTATAATTTACGTTTGAAATACTTTTGATTAAATACATAGCCTGGGTCGTTCCCTAGTATATTTATATGATCTATATTCTAATTGCTAAATTTTAAGGATTGTTATTTGTTAAATATGGATGTCATGTACAGTGAAAAAGCTAGCACAAGAATCATTGCTTTGACTTGTCTTCTTATTTGTACAAATGGTATTTCGAACTTGGAACAAGCATGAAAAAATTCACGTAGTAAACAAGAAAAACATTATACAGTATTAGTTTGTATTTAACGCTTAATTAAACAAAGGCATAGATACAACAAATGGTTATCATAATTGGTTCAATTAACTCATATCAGTAATTGTATTTTCTATTTTTCGTAGTTCCCATCATCATGAAATACTTATATTAATTTCAAAAATAAACTAATTTACATTGCAATTTCTAAAACTATAGTCTCGAACGAGTACGAAAGGGTCAATGTTTTGATCTTGACCTATATTTATTGGAAACGAAGACAAGAAGAAAAGAAACGGTCCGACACCGATCAACTTACATCACACGACAAATTAAATGCTCCATTCTAGACGCATATACACGTTGTCGCTAATCACTTCACTTTCATAATCTTTTCATTAACCACTCTTAAATCTTAATAACATCACCACCCACCAATTTAGCATGTAATTTTAATTTTAAGTTAATATTCAAGTAACTATGAATTATTCAAGTGACCATGAATTATTCAAGAATGCCAATAATCAAGGAAACTATAAAAAAATTGTAACAAATATAACACCAACAATAACACGATAATAAAGCATCATATAAAACACTATAAACTACATAATTAAATAGTAACAAAAGGACAAACAATGAACCCAAAAATAATTCCTAGTGAATCTATTCGATGGGTCAATAGCCTCTACAGCAACAAAGCGGCGATCACGGCCACTCCGGCGAAAGTTCCGACGAGGGAGACTCTGCTAACTGCAGCTGCGTTTGGAGAGCCACTTAGGGGAGACTGAGCAGGTCCAGCTTCTCCAGACGGAACATTTGTGCCCGGAGCTCCGGATGGGGAAGTAGACGTCGGAGGAGCTGGTGGAGATTCAGTAGGCGGCTGACTAACCGGAGGAGCAGTGGTAGGAGCTGAGGGAGGAGGATTGGCTGATGGTGAAGGTGCCGGTGCGGTGGCTCTAGGCGATTGAGACGGTGTAGGAGTGGCTGGCAAGGGAGATATGGTCGGAGCTGGTCCGGGAGCTTGAGCAACGACAGAGGAAGCCACGAGAGCGAGGAAGAGGAAAACGACGACGGATTTGGAGGCCATTGTTACGTATTGTTGAGAGGGTTTAAGAAATTAGTAAAGATATAGAGACAAAAGTGGGGTTTATATATATAGTGGAAGGGTTTAGGTGTAAAACCTTATTTTCTTGGAAATTTCAACAGCTATATAAATTTTTTTTACAAGTTCAACATAATACTTTTGAAAACAAGTCCAACATAAATATCGTTTTGGAAATAAGCCAAACAAATGACTAAAAATGTTTAAATAATAATGTGAAAACATATTTCTTATTTTGAGTAATTTGTTTGGCTTATTTCCATACTGATAGTTATGTTGGACTGAATTTCAAAATTATTATATGTTGAACTTGTAAAATATTTTAAATTACCTGTTATAGTTTCCAACAGCTACTCTTTTAATAGTATTAAATAAAGATTATTTGCATAATTTTGCTTCTCTATAATCTATATAATTTTATTTCTTTCTGTAAATATCCATTGTGGATTCATTACCGTTTTTTCCCGTCACTTCTTCTACACTACATTGTTCAGGCTTTTGGCTTTGGGAATCAAATCAGGGTGGATATGTGTACACATCAAAAGAAGCCAAGATAAAATCTGAGTCGTCGGATGGATTTAGTGAGTCTTCGTCGACCCCAACAAGAACAACGCGTTGTTTCCAAGAAAGTCTAGAGGAATGGGCGGCGTTCCAAAGCTGGCAGACTTTTTTTTTCTTTCCTTAGACAAAATACAAAACTCTATGGAAGTAAGTAAATTCAATAAAGATCACATGAGATCATAAGATTAAGCTTTCGAGATTAAATTAATTTATAATATTATGGACCAAAATTCAACTTACCCTAATGATTTTATTGCGTGGCCATTTCTTTTTGCCTTTTTTTTTTTGATAAGAAAAGTGTGCTTATTACAATATGATTTCAATGTGAATGAAAGCATTCTATTACCTGTCCACTAATATAGATTTATCCTATTATTTCCTATATTCTATTGGTTAAGAAAATAATGATTCCTTTTGGACGAACTTTCTTTTTTTATATATATATTATATCGGTTGATCTGATCAGTATCAGTAAAAATGCATCAAGGTGGTACAGAGTGGACATCTCCCGATCCAGGTAAAATTAGACCACCACACTATCTGATCCGATTTTGAGTTTGGAATATCTTTCGGCTAATGCCAGATTTGTCGGAGTATTTAAAGGCTTGCAACTATTCTTAGAAGATCTCTGTTCTATTTAACGTATATTTGTTTCAAATTTTCAATGCATAATTTGAACATTGTATTGTATGCAACTAATGCCTTTGTTGTTATTGCAATTTTTCAAAAATTCTTATATGTTTGGTGTCAATTATATATTAACCGTCCCACCATCAAGCGAATTAGAACAACTATAATTATATAAGTAACAAAAAATACTTTCGGGTTAGTCCACTGTAAGTTGAACCAAATTCGACTTTTCAACTCAAGTTTTTATACATTACTTTAGGTCGTTAATACGTCTCTTCGAAAACGATTTCAACAACACATTTTGAACCAAATGTTACTCTAGTATCGTCGATACAATGTTTGTGGTCAACTATTTAGGCAGTTAGGCTTCAGTAAAAACAAGAGTGAACATCTTGAATATACATTTAGTCAAGATACGAAAAAGTCTCCTACCTTCTATTGTTTTGAGAGAGCTTCAAAAGTAACCAAGAAAGCTACTTTAAGAAGGGAAGACAGAAATTAGTAACAATTATGCTAAGAAGTCGTGAGATAAAGTCTAGACAGCAATAATATACGATGTAACGTATTACCAAGAAGACCTACTAAAAGACGAAACGATAAGTATGACAAGCTGACCCAAAAACGAAATCTTATAGGTCAGCAAAAGAAAGGTGACGACATTTCGAAGAACGATCTAATGTTCGCGTAAATGAAGTAACAAAAGCCAATTTTTTTTATGATAAGCGAATCAAATAATATGGATCGAATTTCAGATTTAAGAAGAGGATTTATAAAGTAAAGAAACAATAAAGTGGAAAATTCCGACTTTATAAAATAATAATTTATTGTTAAGGAAATCAATACCAAAATTTTATTCACATGAATAACATAAAACATAATCAAATTAAAACAAATAAACCATATATGATATATACTAAAAATATAGATAATTGTTCATGATTAAAATAGTTAGAATAAATTATAGATACTTCTTTTACATTTTCTAAAAAAAATGATTCCTACCAAAAACATATATAAAAAAAAAATCGATTATGATTTGTGAACGTGGTTGGATAGTATTCTTTGACAATCCATGTTTGATTTTGCCATTTTGATGCGTGACATATATGTAGCAGAAAGAGGTTAATTAATTTTATTTATTTTTGGAGAAAAAGAAGAAAATAAGTATACAAATTGAAAATATAATTTGGTATTGGAAAAAAAGAGACTTTGATCTGATTAACGTCCTCGATGGACATCGATAGTTAAGAACAAATTGAAATAAAATCTGTGCAACATACTTGATCCCCCAACCCAAAACTCTTCTATAACTCCTCTATTAACCACAACCTTCCTTGACATTACAGTCTCCAAAAAAGTTTCAAGCGAAGCACACAAATGGTATAAGGATACATTCATTCACTCGTTAGCCAAATGGCCCAAATGTAGAAATTTGTAAAACTCCTAATGCCTTGCTAGGTATAAGGCAGCATCAGTTTGGTCTGATGGTCACCGCGGATGTTTTCCAGTCGGCCAGAATGTAAGACAAACAAACAAGAACCCGACCTGCAAATACATCTAGCGGAGTTAGATCTTGGTCAGTGGGTAAAACCAAACCAAATCCGAACAAAATTGGTTAAGAATTCTTTTAAAACCAAGAAATTGAAACCAATTTTAGTGTAACCAGACTGAATAAACCAAAACTATTGAGAAATTTACTTATATGTATAAACTACATAGTGAGAAACTAAAAATAGTTGTTAGATAACTATCTTTAAGTTTAGTTTTTTAGTGTAAAGCAAGAATCTAATGAAAACCGGAAACCAAACCGCAAAATGGCATCGAATCCAACAGAGTTAATACTATAAATTCAACAAACCAAGCGGTTTGAATCCAACCTGAAAACAATTAGTCATGAATTAGTGAAACCGAAATAACCGAATGTCCACTTCTATATATGCAGATGCAAACCAAATTCTCAGAGCTACATTGAACATGCTAAGACTCAAGATTTCAGTTGATTAATTTACCTTTTACTTGATGTGCAATGAAATCTGGATTAGAATCTTTTTGAGTACTAGTCTACTTTGGGGCGAGGGATGCAGACGCGGCAGCAGCTTCTGCTATGAGAGCAACTGGTTGACGAGCCTGAAGGCAAGCGCCAATATCAAAAGGGTGCAACTCTGAACCATCATAGAGAAGATTTAGTCCTGGAAGAATCACTTCTCGGCTATCTGCTTCATCAGAATCTGATTTTGTTGTACTTAAAGGTGCATTCTCATCAATGCTCCTTGTGGCAGCCTCATATACTGGTGCCAAGGTGTAGGATCTGCGACCACCACCCAAAACTCCTCAACAACCAAGAAAAGAAAATAAAAATTCATGAAACATGGAAAGGAAATTAACTGACCTAAGGATGCTACCATCGAAGCTCAGAACTTCAGTCCGGCAACGTTGGCGATTAGCTAGTTTCAGCCGTTGGAATTCGCTTGTGGCTCCTGAAATTGGTGAGGACGGGTCAACAAGTGGGTTCCACCTTCCACTTGCGTAGTTCATGAGCTTATTAGTACGTGTAGGCTCCTTTGCTTGTTCTTTCTGGTAAAGAAGTTTAGCAGCTGGACCTGTTGCTTGGTACAGTGCACATATATCTTTCAACCTTTTCCTTATACATTGCATTGCATCGTGTTGTTCCATGAGCGAATCTGCTTGAAGTAACTGTGATGAGACAATCCTTTTGCAGATATTGTTGCATAACTTTGGACTAAAAAGTGGAAACCCAAATTCCACGGTTAAAGGGACCCATTCATACTTCTCATCATTGTCGGGAGAAAAATGCTTCAATGAATCCTTTGCTTTAAAGAGTTTCAAAAGGCGAATGTAACCGACTGTCTTCAATTCCATATTGTTCGCAAGCTTAGTTAAAAGAGAGTTCAACTTTGTATTTTCCTCGAGGGGAAGTCCAAGCTCATCACCAAAATGAGGAATGGAACCATCAGAATTCTTTAGGGGTAATGGTATATCTAAAGTAACAATTCTTCCAGAGCTATCAAGATCATGCTTGCTGAGAGGCTGAACAAGAACAGCTGAGCACTTGAGAAGGCAATTTAAACAGTGCAACAGAATACCTCCTTTGACCAAGTTACCTTCAAACTTGTTTCCTAAACCACCAACCGAAGATCCATCCCAAGACCAAATGATAGCTTTCTCACAGCCAGCTAGTGGAGCAGGAAGCATCCGCAGACACTGCCCTTTCATCAAGATAACCGACAAAGGCCCAATGCCCACGGTTGAATACAGTACCAGTTTCATCCACTGTGTCATGGATGAATGGGAGGGAGGACCGAAATGAACAGGGCCTGACGGTCCAGGAAGAACAGTTGTAAGTGGAAGAGGAATCATTGAAACAACAATATCATAGTCACGGGAAAACAAACGATCTAGAGTAGCTGGTGTTAGAGAAGCCAGACTTTCACAACGGAGAATATCAACGCGATATTTTTTCCTTTTCTTGTTTCCTTTACCGGTGTCGGGTCCCTCTACAGGAATTGGCTTCCCCTCATTCTGAAGGTTAAGGTTGGAACTGAAGGTCTCAGTCAAGGCAGTAGTATCGACAGACGGTGTACTGGAAGCTGCTTCATGCTTAGTGCTTTCGGGGACATGCTCTGTCGACAAGGGAACCTCTTGAGGGGCATCTGAAACCATGGAAGCCTCAATAATTTGGCTAGTTAAAGAATCTCCGGAATTATCAGGTAAATTAACATCTGCAAGAAGAGTAACAGCCTCATCATTGCTCAAAGTTCCCGAACCCATTGTGTCAACTATTGCATCAGTAGCAACTCCACCAGATATCAAACATTCCAGGACACAACGAAGGCTAAAGGCATGATTTGCAAATTCTTGCAGTTCACCCTCAAATTTCGCTCCCTCTAATGTGCTCAAATCCTGGCAAAGGTCTGGGATACTAGTGTGTCCGAGTTTTCCCGCTTCATAGAGTGTCACAGCATGAGATTTCAATCCTACAACATCGTTCATAAACATGGATGGAACATATTAGAATAATGGAAAAAGTGATCCTTCACAACATTAGTTGATATTCATCGGCTGTTACTAGTTATAAGTTAGCCATCAAACAGAACTAGGAACGTTTACCTGGTGACACAGAACCCATCATTAGATACGATGTTATATTAGCATCAACTATGAAAGCAACCCGAACATGACTAGAACGTGATCCAGAGCTTTCAGTCCCTAAATTATCTCCATGTTGAGCCTCCTCACCATCAGCAGACCTGTAGGTAGAGGATATGCTAGCGCGAGATGCATCTTCGTCATCACTGAGGATGGCACGTGGAGACCCAATCTTGTCATGAAGCACAGATGACGGATCAATTAATTTGACAGCCCATCCCAGCCGGCAAACAAAAGATGCAGCAGCCTGTAATTGAGTTACGTCAGCTTGCAAAGTGGATGCCAGCTCTGCAACTGTTGAGTTCTCATTTGAAACAACAAAAACTGCATAGAGTAATCTGCAAAATGCAGTTGCAGCTATTAGAGTCCTAGATAATCTCAGGGGTAACTAAAACCAGGATAATCTAAGCTTCCATGTGGCACAATAGTTCCCTTACTCTTCAATGGGATCTTCGTAAGACTGCTCTCTATTAGAGATGAACCCTTCAAGCTTTGAAACTGAAAAAGGAACCAAAAGGACAGGCATCTCAGTGAAAATTTTATTTTCAAAATAGAAAATATGAGAATACATATGAATCTAAGAACAGGCTATCCAGGAGCTTCACTGGCTCTGTTCCAAGTAAGTAAAAGTAGCATGATATGGTATTGGTAAACAATGGTAAGAAAAAATTGTTATATGAAGAGCTGATTATGAATCAATTATTGGAACCCCCTGACATGCGATTATATGCCTTAGCAAAAATTCAGCATTCTCCACCCTTGAAGTACATTGTAAGTAAAGATAGAAGAAACGGAGGGGTAAGAAAATATTGGCAAACATAAACTCACCTTTAAAGCGGTCGTCCTGATAGACTGGGACATCAAAATATACCAATCCCCTCTGGTACAGGCCTTTTATGACTTCTGGATCGAAGAGGAAATATGCATTAGCTTCCTCTTTGCAGATTTTATCTATTGTCGCCATCTCATCTTCTGAAAGTTTCTATGCAAAGAACAAGGAAATAAGATCTGTTATCAGACAAGGAACAAGTAAGATGCCAGTGACATTGTTCACTCCGGGTAAACTTAGTTTGAAAAGAAAGAAAATAAAATGATAAAGAAGAGCTTAGGTTACCTTAAACTCTTCTATGGTGAAGTTGACAAGGCAAACACCCCACCAAGGGTCAATAGGGAAATCCACAGGTAGAGTAGGTAAAAAGTCTTTTGCAATCGATTTGTTCAGCTTCCACATTATTTTCTGGAAAGCTCAAAACAAAAATGAGAAGTATAAGACATAATATACATCCACTTATAGGCTCAAGTTATTATGATAGAAACTCCATCTAGAATTTTGTAATCATTGAATTCCCATATTTTACCCAGAATAAAGATTTTTCAAGTCAGAAGTCAAAGCAACAGATACTTTGCAGAGTGTAACTTGCACGACATGCCAGGCATATAAAGCAGTACAGAGTCTAGAAGAAAGAGTACCTTAGATCTGCATTTATTCATGATATCAATGAACTCATTCCTCCCTATTCCTGTAAGCCGGAAAGCATCTGCCGCACTGAAGTTTGGAATACTGTCATAAGGTTGCTCTGTGTCAAATTAAAAGGAATGAGGAATGACGAAATCACTGGCTCGAATTTAAGGTAAATGAAAAATGAGCGATATAGTAAAGAAACAAAAATACCATTTCTCATGACTTCAAATATCATATCACAGTAGTATCTGAAAGGTGATATCCTCATCACACGGCAAACATACTCTGCAAGGTGATACGGAAAGAGCTGCGGATAATTGTTAACAGCAATTAAGATTAGAGATCCTCTGACAGTAACAGACAACAATGCCCTATATTTCGTCCTTGATCACCAAGTTTCTCTCTTTCTATCGACTATCTGAACCCACGGCTATCTTTCAGAGTAGCAAACATATTCATAAATTGGCATCACAGACTATGGTATCTAAAATCTAAAATAAACCTTGTTAACCACTATTGTCAATTCCAAACCCTTTTCTTATGCATTGTCGCTATAGTACATAAAAATTCGCAGTGAGAAAGCCATTGAAAATGAGATATAATGAGGAACGAACACAAACAAAAATAAACTTCAGAAAAATGATTTGCTAGTAACTCTCCACTAGAATGCAATCAAAACAAAAAGACCTCTTAAAGAGTAATCCATCAACACGCACCGCCAGATTCTTTCGCAAGTAACGCATCATATCTTCATAATATTCACCTTCTTTGCAAACTTTACAAGCAAAACACGTATTCCATAGGAGTCTTTTCTTTATACAATGCGCCGTAACCCTACACAAACAATCAAAACAGTGAACTATGTCAAAGTAAACTATGTCACCGTGCACCGAGCTACTACAAGTAGAAAGCATAAAGAAAATCTAACCTTCTATGCCATTCATCCTTAGACCCAAGGATCGATTGAAGTCGTTTTGGGAGGTTTTCCCATTGACATTCTTCTCTTACAGCTTTCGATATTAACTGGTCCTCTATTGTTACTGGAGTGTGCTGCATCTTCCCTAAATTTCACTATCTTCCAATGACATCAAAAATAATAGTAGAAGAAGCAATTCAGAATCATCATCACACCGACAAAAATCGCAAAACCTAGATCAATATCTAATCTTAATCTTCTACGCAATGCGAAAGTCGAACAAAGAAATGCAGTTTAATGTCAACTACTAGATGAAATTTGAAGAACATCGGTGAGTGAATATGCAATGATCTCGCACTTGTTGATCTGTAATTCATAAGAATTTCAAAGATGAATTGAAGAAGACGAGACAATGGAATTGACGATCGGAGATCAGAGGTAGTACCTGAGCACACACCGGAGATTGCAGAGAAACTAGAGTTTCATTGACCGGAGGAATCTCATGGGATCTGAAGCGACTGGGAAAAAAAAAATGGCAAGGACTGATCTTGCTTGGCTCAGATACAGGCCATGGGCCGAAGTTGGTAGCGTGTGGGCCTGAAAAGTTGCATGTAGGCCCCAAAATCATAAATTACAAATATCATCGCAATATGCCAACCAATATGTCTAAAATAATAAAATTATAAGTAGGGTGGGAAAAATACCTTGACCGAAAAAACTAAACCGAACCTTACCGAAGTAGTTAAACCAATCGAACCAAGTATATTTATAAAGCGTTTAGTTTCATTACTATGAAATCCAGAAACCCAAAATCGGATGAAACTGTTTTCTTTGGGTAACCAAGTCAAACGGAACAGAATAAACCAGATCAAATGGAACCGAATGAACCATGTGTATAACGTATAAACGACAGACTCCGATTGATAACATGCATAATGCCATAATGACGTTTTCTGATATAATTATACAAAAAATTAGACAATTAATAAAATATGTATATTCACATTAGAAAATGCAAAAATCCTGAATTTATATTTTTGCCTAAAATTACAAGTAAAAAATTATTATATGAAAAAGTGGATACATAGTCGAGACATCTCCTCCTCTTCCTTTAATTTTCGATCCTTAAATCTCTCTGTTTTACGTTTGTTTCGGTTACTTTCTCAATCATCACAAACTCTTTTATCCCAATCTCTTTGTTCGACAAGCTTCAACCTTCTCTCATAAGCTAGCAACAGAGGACGAAAGTGGACTCCGGCGACCATCTTCTACCCTCTGGGCTCATTATCTACGTCGAAGAAGAAGAATTTTAAAAAACTATATAAATCTAGCGGCACTTCACTTAGATCTGAACTTAGCTTCATCGCTCCGCTTAACTCCTCTAAATCTGGACATGCATTGGCTTCCCCAGAAGATTATTCTCACCGAACTTCGTTGATGGCAGGAGGTTCTCCTCTTGGACCGTCAGTTGCGCCTCCGGTACGTCGACGGCGCACGACTTAACCCTAATCTGGTTGGAGGTCTCCCTTAATGGGTTTCAGCAACAAACATCAGGCCCACATTGCCTTTTAATGAAGAGAATATTACACTCTTAAACACTTTTTTAAAACTATTTCCGTGTTTAGGCACTTCCAAAAGAGTATACACTTTCTCTATGTTTTTTTACTAAAATACCCTATTAACTAAACTACTCTCTTAATCCTTAATCCACGTACTCTCTCTCTCTCTCTCTCTCTCTCTCTCTCTCTCTC
>Ga0041059_1003385_pt1 | contig 10961 bp, 4 predicted proteins | sample AraColnosormetaG_FD_56232 | JGI IMG/M metagenome (GOLD analysis project Ga0041059, IMG submission 56232) | Arabidopsis roots microbial communities from North Carolina, USA - Col MF nosort | ecosystem: Host-associated > Plants > Roots > Unclassified | place: USA: North Carolina | collected 2013-09-02 | reverse complement strand
TTTTTTTTTTTTTTTTTTATGTATGCCAATTGTTAGCATACAGTAGCTACGATCCGACTAATAGTAAGATAAATCACTGTGAATGATCAAAATAACAAATGTAATTGGATCCAACAGATTTATATATGTGGATCCGTTAAAATCTTAGACGCACACTTAAAATGTTTAGTCTACTTAAACGGTGGATTTAAGGTCCTACTCATATCTTGATCAGTACTATCATCGGCCAATGATTCGTCCTTGCTTTCTTTTTAGAGGACAGGAAATGAAACAAATAGTATTGATATGTGTAGTTGGGAATAGAACAATGAGACTAGAGAGCGATAATTGAACCAATCAAAATATGTCTTCACTTCTGTCCATATCTTCTTTTTCTTTTTGTTTTTTCAAAGTGAATATTTTTTTTTCTTTCCATGGAGACAACTTAAAAGCAGAATTATGCCTTCCACAAAGCAAATAAATATATACGTGGACCTTGCCCTTCGCAATTTCATGGAACGATTAAAACAAAACGTAAAACGTCTCTTTCCTTTATAAATTCACTGTCAGCGTGATCAGCTTACATGATACAGTTATTTCTCTAAACCATACGACACCAATTTATTTATCAAATCTCTCTCTCTTAATAAAATAGTTTAGAGATCAAAGGCATGGATTAAAGAATAACTAGACAGATTGGCAATTATTACATACTGATTAGCTACCTTTGTTATAGATAAGATGAACGGACAAAAACTTTCCATATAAATTGTTGCAAATGGATTGCAAAACAAGGTAAATAAAGTGTTGTAATAAACAAGGTTGTTAATAAGTGTTGCCATAGAATCACAATCCCTCGAGTAAAAGAGGCTTACTGGACAGAGTTAATGAATTACTCTGTCAAGTGCTCTGATTTCTTTGGAGTAGCAAGATATTTGATTAATCGAGAAATATATGTCTTCTACTAGTATTTGATTAAGATTAGCATTCAAAAATTATTTAATTCCTTGTTGTAGTACACATTAGATATTTTCTAGTTGTATTTAACTATGAGCATAGTATATTATCTCTGTAGAAGCTTTAAAATTTAAATGATGCATCAATAATCAAGTACTTGTTTGAAATTTGTTAAATGTGAAAGTTTGAATTGTTGTGAAATGGGTATTTGTCAAAAATCAAAATAAGCTGGGAGACCACATTCCGGTCCTATATATTAGTTTTCCAACAATTCACACATGCATACTTAACTGAATCTGAACCTGGATAGTGAGTGACTTAGCAATAACATTAGTACAAACTATGCTACATATTTTGGGGCATTGCGTCAACACAAACTGTTAGACAATTAACGGAATAAAAAAAAGTTTGTTAGGGGGCAAAAAAAACAAACGATCATTCTCATTATCTTGCTTAGGAAATATTACATTGAAGCCTCTTATACAATGAGAGGGTTCTGGTTCACAGACATTAAACCGATATTGATGATCTAAACCGATCTTAATCAATTCTATACTCTAATACAAACCACATTTCCTATTTATTTTTTTCTAATGATCTTGCAAAAAAGAATGTATACAGTCATTATTTCGGGCTAATATACACACTTACATTTCCATCGTCGTTCATTTCACAGACTTAGGAGATTTTCAACAGAAAAGTTATCTATTCCACAAAGAGAGATATCTCACGCATAGCAAAAACAGAGAGAATCCCATCAAAAAACTTAAAACCAAAAATGGCGAAAAAGAGAGAGAAAATATGGCTTCTTTCTTTTCTCAGGGAAAATGTTTCCAAGATTCGAAAACTGATGAGTAATTCAACGAAGAATCATTGTTATTATACGTAAAAACTTCTTCTTCCGTACCGCTTAACCACCGAGGCATGTACACCAAATCCTCCAACGAGTCAAATATCACGAACTCGTTCGACTCGTTTAGGCTCGTTCCTAGACTCGGTAACTTTACGATCTCGTCAAGATCGTCGGAGACTGTACTTTCCTCAATGCTCGTAACAGAGGACCAAGACGACGATGAGAACGACACCGTTTCGTTACTCTCACTACTCTCTGACATTTTATTCGACGTCGTCGTTTCGCTAGTCTCAGTATCCGAACGAAACGCCGTCGTATCGAAGTCCATGAGAGCAGCTTTGGTCGCCGCAGCTCTGACGTCACGAGGGCTGAGCGAAACGGGTCGGGGAAGAAGTTTAGAGAGCTCAGGGAAATTGAGAATGGCTGAAGTTCCTTTGATACTCATAGCCGCCACGTCGTGAGCACGCATAGCCATCTCCGCCGTCGGAAAAGTCCCGAGCCAGATTCTCGATTTCTTCCTCGGTTCGCGAATCTCCGATACCCATTTTCCCCAGCTCCTCATACGGACTCCACGATACACGGGCTGCTTATTATTTTCCTTCTTCTCCTTGTCGGAAGACGAATCCGCCATTGGTAGTCAGAAAGTTTAGAGCTTTTTGTGATGCCGTCCAAGTGTTCGACAAAATGTCAAACAGACTGAAGTTTTTTTTTATTGGGATTTTTTGTAGATTTGGGTTGTTGTTGAAAGAAATATTATAAGGCAAAACGAGTGAGACATTTTCTTTTGGGGTGTAAAGAGTTTTATAAAAAGATAGTTCTTGTTTCTATCATTCTTTGGTGAAATAATATCGAGTTCTGGTTTTGGAATGTTTCCAAACTCTCTCTCTCTCTCTCTCTCTCTCTCTATGATTTATGAAATCAATTTAAGATTTTAACATTACATTATATACATACTCTCGTATACGGTATACGTGGTGGAAACAGACCAGAGGGCCCATAGGTTATATAGATTATCTACGAGGTTGGTGTGTATAATGTTAACTACAATTTTAAAGTATCTTTTCGTTTTTCATTTTCTAACGCGAAACACGAGATGATGTTTTTCTAATCTTTTGCTTCTTCTTATTTTTTTGATGTGACGACTTATACAAGCTCGTATAGATATTTATTTCTGCATTCATTTGTGTAAGACATTGTAACGTGTGCAAGGACTGGAATCTACGGTAGAGTACATATAGTCACCAGTTCTGTTGGATTTTTATTGAACTCATAAGTAGAAAGAATTTGTTTTAAATATCTTGGTTATTACTCCAAAATGTATTTTACAAGAAACATAAATGAATTGGTCAAGTCGGCAACCCTAGGAGCAGGGCGTACTAACTTCTAGCTACCAAGTATCAAGTACGTACTTTATATGCATTAAATCACGCCTTCTTTAACCGCTCAATTCGTTCCAAGAAACCCTAAAATAGAGGACATGTACAATTTTCTTAAATCTTCATTAATAAATTTTAAAAACTTCATTAACATTACCCCTAAAACCTACATTTATGATAACACGAACAATCTAAAGTCAACTAGTAGAGTTATTTTTTTTTTTAATAGTACTATGTAAACTTATTCTAATGTACCTAGTTTCCTTTGTTGTCTCATTTTAATGACTATGCAAACTGAAATTAATGTATATAATAATTTTATAAAAATAATTGCATATACTCGCGACATGTTTTTTTTTTTACATACTTTTGTCCGTCAGGACAGATGATGATTAATAACTATTAATCATCCAAGGTGAGATTATCATGCAAAATATATACTATCATTGAAATGTATCTATTGAAAAATTATAATTATATTATGAAGAAGTCGTTTTCTTTTCTATATTTCCTTCGGTGGTAGGGTTCTCAAAAAGCTTTCATATTTATAAAGTTGTTCCATTACTACATCATCAATAATGTCGACAATCTCAAATAGTGATAACTCGGACTTTTCAAGTTTAGTTTTTTTTTTTTTTTAGCTTTCTAAAAAAGATTTGAAGTTCATNTTTTCTATATTTGCAGAACTGTTTACTTTTTCAGAATGTAGTAAGAAACTCATAAGAACGGATAAAGGCTGAATACGCACTGTAGCTTATCAAATCAATAGAAAATTCTTAACAAAGTTGTATGTACTATGAATCAATTAATATGCGCGATATCTTATATACCATGCACGAATGTTATATGGCTTATTGGCTATAATAAGGGCTTCACTTAATTCTTAAATATCTTAGCCAATACAGATAACAGATGCACTCAATCTCTCTTTTTTGATGTGTGTGTGGATGTGTTACGAAGTTTTGATATATGATATGATTCTTCTATGACAAAAAAAAGAAAGAAAGTATTGCTTATCAATTGAAATCGTCTTAACACGGAATAACCACTTGTATATATTTGTCCCTTACGCACAATTCTTTATATCTTCCTCCTCTAGGACCTCCAAACTCGCACAAATTTTTCTCTAGATTTTCTATTTGTCGGCGTCAACTTTTTTTTTTTGTTGGTTCCTTCTCCGATCCCACCCACTAATAGTTTATGAGCTGGAATCAGATATCAACAGCCCAAAATATTGAATGGATTTTAATAAATGCCACAATTAATTCCGAATTAAAATACTATTATAGTACAAGTATAAAGAGAGAGAGTGAAGAAGTCGACAAATGTTGAAGAAGAACAAAAATAAGTCGTACGGAACAAAATAATCCAGCTGTCTAGCTAAGCTATACAGTATAGCCTATACTGTTCGTGTTCTCGACAGCTTGGACCCCTTTTTGACTACGATTCACGAACCGCGTAACACGTTTCCGAACCGTGACCAACCAAGGGCTCACGTGATTCAATTATTACACCCTGCCACCATATTATAAGGTATTATATTTAAGTATGTCTATTCGTAGTAAAAAGTATAATATTACTGACTGACTAGTCGACAAAAGAAAATACAAAACCAGTAAGACTTGAAAAAGCTGTGACATGAGATGGAAGAACTAGAGCGAAGGAGAGGAAAGCGAATATGTCTCTTCACACGAACGAGACCAAAGGAAAAAACAAAATCTTCAGAAACATGAAAAGCTATGTCTCAAATAATTGACCATTTACATGTTTATACACGCCAATTTTTCTAGCGACCAAGATTAAGTAGTGTAGCAACCATTGATAGAGAAAATATACTAGTGATTTAATAATATGTCTAACAGATAAATTAGGGTCGTAATATGGGAGATGGTTTTTCAGTCTCTTTTACCTTTTTCCCTAACTGATTTCAGAGCTTGGTTGGTGATGTCGGTGTCACCATCTGTGGTTTGGATAACTTGTTCAATAACACATTATAGGAGATTTTGAATTCATCAAACTGGAATCTAAGAGAACGAATACACGAAAATATGTTGACAGTTGTATATACCCACATCAATACTTTCTTTTGATTGTGTGTTATTGTATTTCCAATCAAATTCTACAAGATTTTGCTGATAATCGTTTTTTTTTGCTTCTTCTATTAAAGTTGGATTGTACTTCCACGTGTTTTATTTCCTCGGGAACAATAATTTTTTCGAATTTGCGTATCATTAGATTTTAATTCTATATATGTGAATATAATTAACTATCTTCGAATGTAATAAACTATAACTAAACGACAAAAAAAAGACTACAACTAAATACGAAAACAGGAAAATTGTGTTCCAAGACAGAAAATTTTAGTAAATAAACATTACTAATCATATATATGAAAGTTGGCCAACTCTCACCAAATGATTAACACATCATCACTTTAGCATTTGCCATGTGTCTACTAAGTAATTAATGTAAGTTCTTCAACTTCTAATTTATAAGTTAATGATATATTTATTATTTAATTTTACATATTTAATTATAGTATTACTAAGTTTATTTTAATATTACATAATTTTTCAATAAAACAATTTTAATAGTTTTCTCATACTCAAAGATTTTTTTTTGTAATCCAAACTCAAAATACGAGTATATAATAGTCTTGGATTACTTAATGATTTGAGTAAGTTATTCTCTTAAATTGATATTTATATTCTCTTAAATTGATATTTATACAATAAATCACTGAGAGTGAAGATTACGTAAGGAGCTCCATCATCAAATTCTTAGGTTTCTAGAATCCAAAACTACCCTCTGTTAAGTTGGTTTAATACAAACGTTATTTATGAATTATGTGTATGATGCATTGTTGAGAATGTTGTTAGAAAAAATATTTTTGAAACTAAAAATAATTGTTTATTGCATGAGTAAATAATTAGATAAATAAAAATTATATTTAAATTAAACAATACGAAAAAATCCGAAAAAACCGCGGCGTAGCGCGGGTGATCACCTAGTACATTAAATATTAAATAGAATGAGAACTTTCTTAAACAAACATATGTCGTAAAGTTGACACTGATATTCAATTATTCAAAAGTTGACAACTGAATTTAAAAGTAACTATATACTATGTTAAAACTAGATTAAATCAGTGTGGCCTCAGAATTGGAATGATAGAATGAGACCTCAAGTATGAGCCCTGCATATATACAGAATGCTAACGAAAGAAAGCCATGCATTGAGACGAGTTTATTTTTGAGGTTCTTTCTGCTTACCTTTCCGCCTTCAGGCCCAAAATTATTAATCAATTTTAACAGCACCTTACGTTTGAAGAGTTGCCTTGTTTTTCACCATTAGTTAAAGAGGATTTGAGCATCTTGGTGATCATGAATTTGGATGTATATATTTACGATTATGTGGTCCTCTTTAGAAATAATTTGTGCAAGATGATGGTTACAAGCAATACCTATCTGGTCCAAAATAGGGTTCTGGCTTTAACGTAGGACACAATATACACAAAAAGATATTCCATTTTCGATATTAAAAAAAACCATGCAGACCAACCAAAGTAACTGCATAGTCATACGTATCTTTTTAAGCCATTGAAAAGTATGCCATCTTTATATTGTGTCCGACAAATTTTTGTCGTCGACTATCCACAAGTCAATTATTGTATGCGTTCTTTTTAGAAAGATGAATAAAAATCGAAGATTCTTTAAGCTCATTTCGCTATTTTGGGTCCTAATGATCGATCCCTTTCTACCGGCAACATGAAGTTGATGATTATATGCTTGTTTGCCATTTACGATGAAAATCTTTTGAAAAGGTTAATTCACAGAAGTGGAGCATAACAATATTGACTCGGACGTGTTTCTTGTTGTGGGAACACGAAAAAAACGTTGTTGAAGTTCAAGTGCTGTAATTTAAGTATAGACATTGTTGGAGATAATCTGAAGAAGATCAAAGCTCTCAAGTATATCTAAGGAATCTGAAAAATGTAAAGTGATTGGCGTCTGTGTAAGATTTGGTGGTTAAGTGGTTTATAGTGTATAACCTGCAACTAGATATCAATTGCGAGTTTTGCAACCTGCTTTTTTGCTATATTAACGAATGAATCTCTGTTAGTTACTTGTTCTACAGTCACAAACCTACTCTGTGGTTTTAAATTTGAAAAACTCTATTGTACCAAATGGAGTGAAGTATCATATGAAATATATCGAATCTCTCAGGTTTAGAATGCCAAAGGAAATGCTTCTGCACCATCTTGACTCTCATCTGCATCTCTCTATACCTTTCCTCAGTTATGGACACTAATATGTTCTTCAAATCAGGAATATCTTTCTCCAAGACAAATACCGCAAAAGACTCCCAATTCAGAACTTCGAAGAAGGGAGGTACAAAGTTATCGGATATGATAACCGGGACACACTCATAGAACAATGCCTCCACGACCCGAGGGCTATTGACTTCGTGCCCTTTTGGGCAGATGCAATACTTGCTGCTCTTCATGTACTCCATGTAACTCTTTTTCCCTTTAGATTTGGGTATCTCACTGAATATTTTCATGTCTGGATCTCTGTTTCCTCCCCAGTTTTGCAATAGGAGAGGTCTAAGGTAACCGTGCATTCCGCCTGCAAAGAAGGCAAGTATTTGCCTTTGTGAAACAGGTTTGCCTCCGAGAGCCCTAAGCGGTCTCCTAGGAACAAGAATAGTCGTCTCAGGAAGAGCTACATCTTTACCGAACACAAAACCTTCTGAAACATCAGAATTGCATAATGCTCTGATGCACTTGGCCATGTACTGCCTCGTCTCGGAAGGAGCCTGAAAGCATGGTTAACAAACAAAGAGAAAGTGGATCAAATGGGTTTCATCGAGATCACAAAACAGTGACATAGTAGATAAAGTAGAATTTTTACCCAGTCGTGGCAAGCAACCAGAAAATGATCTGATCCTCCAGTTTTATTCCAGAAACTATATTTGGAAGAAATCATGTCCAGGTAGTTCTTCAAAAACTGAATGAGATTCTTATCGCTGTGAGAACCTGGGACATACAGAGTTTCTTCCAACATTTTGGAGCTGAAAGGAAGATAAAATAGGTGAGCTTTACGAGGGTCTTTTGTGACAAATGTTCTGCTGGACTTGAGTTGTTTCATAAACCATCCTTCAGAAGCATATATTCCTTTCAGCACCGGCTTATGCAGTACAGGTCTTTTGCCTTCCCTGTAGACATATACCTTGAGCTTTTTCTCCATTAGCTCATAGCTCCTGCAATGTGAAAAAATATAGAAAAAGAGACATGACTCAGCTAGACAAAACTCATACCAATATGACCAAAGACAGAAATCATCATAACAGAGGAGTATAAAAATCTTCACAACTGAAAATACTAAACAGAGATTAAAGATCCAAAGAAACAATTAGACAAAAAAAGCTGAGCCACATAAGGAATACTGTAGCATCTCTACTGAAGTAAAGTTTAAAATAAGTAAAAAGTGCGTTTCTTGTGATCATGGTCTATCTATATCTAGTAGGATTCTGTAATTAGTGATAACATTCTCAGTTGGAAGAGCAGAACCAAAGCTATGCCTAGATATAGGAGAAAGCAATCGAAATGCGTAGAGCCATTATAAACCTTTTGAACATGGAGAGATTCCAATACAGAGGAGTATGCAGTAAAGGGTCGTTCTCTATCAGCGGTGGGTTCTCAATTTGAGTTCTTGCATATAACAGCTCATGATCAATTGTGGAAGACCGTTTTACTTTCTGCAGAAAAAATACAAGAATACACAAATAATAAGCTACAAAGGTGTACTAGTATAAACAAGAGCATTGGTTGTCTAATCAGAGACTAAAAACACATACCAGTGAGACATGAGAAGTGCGGCTTTGATGCAGTAAATTCATCATCTCAGTGATAGAAACCACCCCAGAATTTGAAACATTCATAAACTTTTTCACCTCTGAGGAAAGATTATCAACAGAAGGATCAGACTTACTCTCCAGAATCTCCATTTTCCTAATATTTTCAAAAGCAATATCAGCATCTTCTACTATTTTCTCGTAACTCTCGTTTGAGCTGCTCTTGGTTCCTGGAAGCAAATCAAGAGTTTCCTTATCTTTGACATCCTCTACGAAACTATCATGGCCTTGAACTGTGTCATTCTTATCAAAGCCAATCACATGGTCTTCTTTTAAACCGGTGCTTTCCTCTTCATCTACCTCAACGGATCTTGAACTACTAGAATTCAATCTTTCAGGACCGGACAACGTGCTTACGGGTTCTGTGCTTACATCAATTGATACTGGAAACTTATCTTGAGAAGATAAAGAGAATATATCACCACCATAATAACGTATGTTCACAAACTGGAAGGTTGTGATAAAAATGAAAACAAGACCAGCAAATCTTAACAATTTCATTGCTTTCTGACTCCTAAACTTAGCCACTAGGTTCTGCTGGTGGCAAACGTATACTAAATGTTCTCGTAGCCACAAATTCAACATGTAGACTCCATGAAACAACTCAATATCACCATCTTAACGAATGATCTGCAGGATAGAATAAAAAACAGAGAATTGAATTCAAACACACGAATTGGATGTTACAACTGAATTTTACTGTAATGGATCTTACATCTGAGACATCAATTAATCTTATTTTTTTCTATGCTAGGACAAATCTATCACCCATTGGTCGGGAAATTGGAAGCGACAAGAAGCAAACGGAGCTGAATCGAAACAAATTAAATTAAGAAAACGCGAATCCTGCTAAGTTTTGGTTCTCTCAAGTAAAAGAAAATTGATTCGGAAACATGAAAAGGGAGATCTTGAATTGACCCATGAACTTGTAAGATACAATACAAGACTGAAGTAGAAGATAACTCAAATTTATTTGTAAAGCAATTCTATCCTAAATTGAACTCGAATTACTGCAGTAGAGTGGGAAGATATATTACCGATAAATGTTACATAACTCGCATGAACCGGATTTGATTATCAGAAGTTCAATCGTTTCCGAGAATTTTCCACCGGAAGGACGAAGAACTCCATTTGACTGATAGAGGGAATTTTTTAAGTTCTAATTTTCTTATATTTGTTTTCCTTTTTAAGAAAGAAATAAAAACTCAGAAATCCAGCTGTAAATCGATAAAGTGAGAAAGACGGGAAATAATAAATGTCGTTAGTGTGACAAATAAATATCAATGTCAAATATTATTACACCAGACACAAACATACATTCTTCAACACACGTGAAATCGAAAAAAAAAATCAATCGTTATTACATGATGTTCAAATGTGAAATAGTGTTTTAATTTGATCCTAACTCTAATGTTTCCATTGAACACTAGAACCGATTTCGAGTGAGTTAAGCAACTGTTGAATCCCCTCTATCCACATTTGCTTCTCTCTTTTGTTTCCACATTCGAATTCAATCACCCTTTCCACTGTTTTCACCCCAAAGTAGGCTCTTCGCTCTACCATTTTATCTGCTCGTCCTCTATGTGCCCATTCGGGTATATCTCGGCACACTCCATTGACAACGCCTGCATCCAAATAAACCGCCAAGGGAATGTTGGTTTGTACAAGGTAATTAAGAAGACTATCAACTTTGGTATTCACTAATTCGCTAGAAACTTGTGTCATGTAAGCTTACATTTCTTCGTCTTCGTGAAAGTTCCACCCACATGTTTGCTCTTCATTTTAAGAACCACCTATTTCAAAATCAAGAGCCTATGAGTATGAGGAACATCATATATATCATTTTTTTATGAAAGTTCTTAAAAAAAAAAAAAAAAAAA
>Ga0041059_1003384_pt1 | contig 10964 bp, 6 predicted proteins | sample AraColnosormetaG_FD_56232 | JGI IMG/M metagenome (GOLD analysis project Ga0041059, IMG submission 56232) | Arabidopsis roots microbial communities from North Carolina, USA - Col MF nosort | ecosystem: Host-associated > Plants > Roots > Unclassified | place: USA: North Carolina | collected 2013-09-02 | reverse complement strand
AAAAAAAAAAAAAACTGAAAGAAATTGGACTGAAAGAGAAATAAATTTAACCATAATTGTTTGGTAAAAATAGTAAAATATGCCAAAAATGAGATTTAAGAGGAAAATAAAAAGAAGAAAAAAAAAACAGCTGTAGTCTACATTTACATACAAGTCGTGGACTAACAGCTATACTACTACTAAGTACTAACTCTTTCTCTCTCTAAATATCAAATTCAATTTAATTTTTCTTCTGCAAATGGAACCACCGCCTTCTTCTCTGTCCTCCACCGCGGTGGCTTCCACCTCCATCTCCGCCGCCACTGCTCCTGTTCCTCCTCCTCTACCTCCTCACGTGACTTCTTCTTACCCCGAATCTCTCGACTCCTCCCCTCGTTCTCGCACCACCGATGGCTGGGATGACCTTCCTGCTCCTTCTGGCGGCGGCGGTGGCGGTGGTGGTAGCGCCGTCTCTTCTAAACTTCGTTTTATGTGTAGCTACGGCGGTCATATCCTTCCTCGCCCTCACGATAAGTCTCTCTGCTACATGGGCGGTGACACTCGCATCGTTGTCGTCGACCGTAACTCCTCTCTCCCTTCTCTCATCGCTCGTCTCTCCAACACGCTTCTCGACGGTCGTTCCTTCACCCTCAAGTACCAGTTACCTAGCGAAGACCTTGACTCTCTCATCTCCGTCACTACCGACGAAGATCTCGACAACATGATCGAAGAGTATGACCGTACCATTTCCGCTTCCAATTCCACCAAACCTTCGCGTCTCCGGTTGTTTCTATTCACCTCCAAGCCTGAGGCTACTCAATCTATGGGTCAGATCCTTGAGAGCTCTGCCAAGAGCGACGATTGGTTCCTCAACGCACTCAATAGCGCCGGTCTTCTCAATCGAGGATTCTCAGATTCTGATACTAACGTCAATCGTTTACTTGGTTTGGATGATGCTCTTGCTCTCCGTTCTAATTCCGGTGACAACAACAATCGAGATGGTGATGATGGCTCTGTTAAAAGCGCCAAGCAACAGCAACCTCCACCGCCGCAGCAGCAAGAACAACAGCAAGGAGGCCAAGATGTGAACTGCTTACCGGATTCTCCGATGTTAGATACATCCTCTTCTTTCGGCTCCACTTCTTCGTCTCCCTCGCTCGCCAATTTGCCTCCGATCCGTGTCCATGTAGAGGAACCAGGCGGAGTAAGGACTTTGCCAGATCAGAGAAATCTGGGAATTGAAGAACAGTTCGCACGATTCAACGTCGGGAACAAGCATCAGCTACATGACGACGGATTTGCTGCGATCTCTTCACCACCGCCGATGCCTGTCACAATCGCCCTTCCTGCTGCGCCTGTGACTGCAGCCACCGTCTCTAATGAGTTCCAGGCCAGGGTTTACTCAGATGACGAGAGATCCGATCACGGCGTGCAGGCTGGATACAGGAAGCCTCCGACTCCGCGATCGCAGCCGCAGAATCTACCGCCTCAGCAGGCTCATCAGCTGAAATCAAATAGCGGTGGTGGACACGAGCTGCCATCACCCAATTCCGTTTCCAGGTACTCTTTCTTCTTATATTGGAACCCTCATGAGCCTTAATTTGATGCTATAGAAGAACTAAGATTGGTCAGAACTCTGATTGTGTGTTTGCTATATAATGAATGCCTCAGTGATAGCAGTATGAGCAACCCAATGTTTCACCAAAGACCATCTGTCTATCAAGAACCAATTGCTCAGATACCTTCTGGCTCTACCGTTGTTACTGGTATGATCAATCCCTCAGATCCAAGCACACTTTTGTCACAGCATCAGAATCAGGACCCAGCCTATATCCTTCACCCCCAGTTTGAGCAACAATCTGCACAATCTCAGCCACAGCAGCAGTTCATACACACTGCTGCTCCTCCTCAATACATTCATCACCATCCGTCTAGCGGCCTTCCTGTCCCGACTTACATCCAGGTTTACCCTTCGCAACAGCCTCAACAGTCCTTCCATCAACACGCAGGTCGACTGGATCAGCAGCCTTATCCTGTTTATTATGTCACTGCTCCTGTCCCACCTAGGCCCTACAGTATGCCTGTGCCACAATCTCCAAGTGTGAGCGATGCTGCAGGGTCTATCCCCTCTAACCATCCCAACTCTACCATGATGCCTCCACCTCCTAACAACCACATGAGAAGTGTTAGCAGTGGCAAACCTGAGATGGGACAGGCTGGGGTTTACACAACAGCCCCAGGTGTGGGCGGTGCTCAGATGGTTCACCAGATTCCCACAAACCAGCAGCAATTCATGGGGTATTCGCAGATCCGTCACCCTCCTCAGTCTGGTTCAGCTGGGAATCCAAACTATGGATATGAATATGTCGACAATGCTCATACACAGATATACTACACTCAACCTATGGGACATGCACAGTACCAGACAATGACTGGGCCTCCACCTGCCATGGTGATGCCTGATGGTTCTGCTGCTGCTAAGCTTCCAGCTGAGAACATGACTCAACAGATCCGGAGTTCACAGCCATTGTGACACACACAAGGAACACATGAAGATGAACCACAAAATTTTGGAGGAAGAAAACCCCGGGTTGGTTTTTAAACGTATAAATATATAACTTTTACTTCTTTTTTCTTCTCTTCTTTTACAAGTTGCTGCATCAAAAAAAGAGTCTGGTGTCATGTTAAGTTTGGTATTATGGGTTGTGTTTAAAAGTGTTGTGTGAGTAAATTAAAAAAACAAATAAATAGTGCTTCTTGGTGGGATTTTACATTATATAGTTGCAATTGATACATGTAGTGCTTTACCATTTTCCTGGATCTTATATCATATTATTATCATTCATTTCATTTTGTAAATGTATCACTTTTTTGATCATCATCTCTCTATCTTGTTTTTTCAAGAGACTTTGAAGGCTATAATATTGTTCAGAAAGATTCTGAAATGTTATGTATAACATTTAATATTTGGAAGAATGTATGTCTGGCTTCTTGCTATCCATGGGAGCATAGGTACAGATATTAAAACATGTGTGTGGTCTTGCAAAAGTACACACAAACCCTACAACTTCTAAGAGACAAGGTGTGGGTGAAAAAGGTAGTGACAAAATCGATCTGTCTTGCAATTTAGCAACACAACTATCTCTTTTGAAAGAGATAGGCATTTGTATCTTTACCTAAACACCAAACCCAGTCCTTTTTATCTCTCTCTCTATACATGACTCAAAGATATTTTACTCTTGCACTACACTATTCTCTCATAAGCAACACAGAGCCTCACTTTGAATCGAGTTGTCAATAGTCCCAGATAATATTTCTGCAGTGTTCACAGAGTTGAGATGTGACTTTGTGCATCAGAAGCATTGGCAGACCTGGTTGGATTACAAGATCTGAACCAAATCTCTCTCTGTGGTCAGCTCCCCATCCCTTGCTTCAAACCAACTGGATCTTAATGGGTTTTTCTTGTCTTATGTCTCTTTCATGTCTGCAATTCTGTCTTTTTTTCTTTAACTCTTCTGACACTCTTTTAGCATCAGCTCATACTATAAATCTTTAGAAGTGAGCTCTCTTTTTCTCATCTCACTTTCCCTTCTCTGCATCTTTAGAAATAAAAAAGCATCAATGGACCCAAACACACCTGCAGACTTCTTCAAAGGTTCTTCCAAGTTTCATACATATTACTCACAGACCAAAAAGGGTGGTGGGGTAATCGATCTAGGCCTCAGCCTTAGGACCATACAACATGAAACTTACCTCCCACCGGCGCGAAGTGAGTTTTTTTTTTTTGCTGAATAGCCGTGCTTTCACCTCATCATTAGTTAGTTTTCTTAATCCTCAACTTGCTACCTTCAATATCTATATGTGAATCAAAGTGATAGGTCTCGACGGGTATGGAGAGCTCATAGACTGGTCGCAGCCCAGCTATAACAGCATTACACAGTTGAAGAGTGAGGACACTGGACACCAAAGACTTGCCCAAGGATATTACAATAATGAAGGAGAGAGCAGAGGAAAATATGCTTACGTAAAGGTAAATCTGGATGGCCTAGTGGTAGGGCGCAAGGTTTGCCTTGTTGATCAAGGAGCTTACGCAACTCTTGCTCTTCAGCTCAATGATATGTTTGGTAAGCCGTGTTCTGACCCCCAAGCTTCCAGCTACAAGTATGTTTCAGAAGGTTTTGCCACATTAATTCGAATCTGCAGGGATGCAGACCGTGTCGGGATTGAGGTTGTTCCAGACTGAGTCTGAGTTCTCTTTGGTCTACAGAGACAGAGAAGGCATTTGGAGGAATGTTGGGGATGTTCCATGGAAGTAAGCTCTTACATTTTCTCTATACAAAAACTAAGCATTTTAAGTTAACCACTTTGTAATTTGTCTGAAACCTGTAGGGAGTTTGTCGAAAGCGTGGATCGGATGCGAATCGCAAGAAGAAACGATGCTCTTCTTCCCTTTTAAGCTTTTAAGTCCAAGCTTCTTCTGGGGCGTTCACTGATTATCTAAGATCCAAATTAGCTCACTTGTGGTTCTATTGTTCAATATCTGATGTAATGGAAGCTTTAAGCTATAAATACGATTATGAAGAGAGGGACATCTTAATAACCAACCACCAACAAGACTGGGACAAATAAAAGAACAAAATAAAACAAAACAAACGGTAACCACATTAGTGTCATCAGGCTTATGCTTCAAAATACATTGCAGCTTCAAATTTCAAAACAAGCTTTATGTGCAATCTCTAGATGTCTCAATCGCCGGCCACGGGTAATCTGTCGAGCGTATCAGAAACGTGCCTCATGGTAGGCCTTTTCTCTGGACTGCTATTCACGCAACTGATTGCAATCTTAAGAACAGCAACAATCTCGTCTTCCGTCTCTGCCTCAGGAGCCAAACAAGGATCAAGAACATCACACAATGGTTTCTTCTCCTCAATGCATACCTGTACCCACCGCACTAGATCCATTTCCGATGTCCCCACCTCCACTGCGGGAGACCTACCCGCTATCAATTCCAGTAAAATGATCCCATAAGAGTAAACATCCCACTTCTGTGAAGGTTTTACCATCTTGAGAGTCTCAGGTGCTTGATAGTAGGATCCAGAAGAAGAGTGAGCAGTGAACTCCGAAGATACGCTCTTGTGATGGTGTTGTTGCCTCTCTTGCGGCTGTTGATCCGTTTGGATGATTCTGTTAGACTGTATGGTCGGAGAAGATCCTCCAGCGATGTTAGCTAACCGTGCTAGTCCAAAATCTGAGATCTTAGGTTCCATGTCCTGTCCAATGAGAATGTTGCTTGGCTTGAGATCTCCATGGACGTATTTCTTGGGACTAAACTCATGCAGATAAACAAGCCCTGTAGCAATCCCTTTCATTATCCTCAACCGTTCAGACCATGTCAACGGAGCGATGGTCATCATCCCCGGCTTTCCTGCACATACACACACACACATTTACGATGATGTAACTGAATAATGCATCTTGAAATGAGAAAAGAGTGACTCACCGTGGAGGGCGGTTGCGAGGTTACCGTTGGAAACATAGTCGTAGATGAGAAGCTTTTCATCGACAGACCAATAATAAGCTCGAAGACTAGCAATGTTAGGATGTTTTAGTTTCCCTATGGCTTCAACTTCTGTCTGAAACTCCTTGAATCTCTGAGACCCTCCTTCACCCAATCTCCGTACGGCCAGTGTGAGCCCGTTCTCTAGAACCACTTTGTAGACAATTCCGATTCCGCTCTTCCCCAGAACGAAAGCTGACGCCTTTAGCAGCTCCTCCAGGTTAAACGCAACCTGAGCGTCGAGGGGAACAATGTCGCAATGCTCCACGTTTTCAGATGGCGTTTCGGATTCGTCTTTACGGAAACACAGACACTCAGAAGCCCTTTTCTTGGATTCTTTCTCGACTCCGAATTGGTTCTCGCGGTTACAAGCGCAGAACTTTGAGTAGCAGTAAGTGAAAAGCAAACCCACAAGGCAGATACCAAACACGTCGCAGAGAACAATGGCAATGACGGCGCTTTTGCTCAAACCACTTGATTTCTGTTTGGTTTCAGAGTTAGTACTATCAGAATCCTCAGGTGGGTTGTTGCTTGGGATAAAAGGGTAAGAGGCATTGAGGCCAAGTTGATATCCTTGGCAAAGGTCCTTCAATGGAGGCCCGCATAGACCAGTGTTGCCGATAAACGCTGTTGGTCCTCTGTTCATAAGAGCACCGGTTTGAGGAATGGGACCGGAGAGATTATTGAAAGTGAGATCAATGTAAACCTTTTCAGGAAGATCTCCAAGGGCAGGTGGGATTGAGCCGGTGAAGTGATTATGAGAGAAATCAGCAGTTCCTTGAAGGTTGGAGAGGTTTCCAATGTCGCTGGGGATGGAGCCGTTGAATTGGTTGAAGGCGAGGTCGAGTTTCTCCAGAGAGACGAACGCTGAGCCAAACCCATCAGGCAAAGGACCAGACAAGTTGTTTCTGCTGACATCGAGTGTTTTAAGTCTGTTGCATTGCAGAATCGAAAGTGGTAACGACCCGTTGAAGAGATTCTGTGACAAATCTAAGGTCTGAAGAAGCTTCAGCTTACCGATCTCTTCCGACAATGACCCATCAAAGGAATTGCCGTAAAGGACTAGACTTTGGAGTCCCTGAAGATGGAAAAGCTGAATAGGCAACGACCCATAAAACCTATTGCTCCGGAGATTCAAGTGACGGAGACTGGAGAGAAACCCTAGAGACGAAGGGAGAGAACCGTAAAGATTCTTCCTTGGAATGCTTAGAGACACCACCCTGAGTTCTTTGCAAGTTACACCGTTCCACGAACAGGCGTTCTCGTCTGATGAGTTCCAATTGTTAAGAGAACCTGTAGGATCATCGTGAACGCTTTGTTTAAACGTTAAGAGCGCAAAGCCTTCGTCGTTTAAGCCACTTATGACAGTCACATTGCAGAGAAGAGCAACGAAGATGATCAGCGAGGCCAACATTATCAGATGCAAATTAGAACAAAAAGACGAGTGTTGGCTTTGTACAAAGCAAAGAGAGATAGTAGCAAGAAGAGTGTGATATTGATGGAGTGAAGAGTAAAGTGAAAAAGATACTCTCGTTGAAGAAAAAGGAGAAAGAAAGAATACAAAAAGTAGAGAGAAAGAGAGAGAGAGCTCTGTTTTTGCATTGGGAGAAGAGAATTAACAAAAAAAAAAGAAATGACCAAAGAAAGAGGTGAAAGTTGGAGAAAAGAGAAGGCCATGGCGAAGTAATCCATACGCTAATTTGACCACTAATCTAATGGGTTTGAATGGTAACAAACTTAAGCTTTATACAGTTTTGAATCGATCATAAAAACTTTATTAAAAGTGTTACAAAAAGTTTTACTTTTAGCTTTTTTGTACAGCTTTTTTATACAGCTTCTTCTAACAGTTTTGCACTATTCCGATAAAGCTAATAGCTTCAGCTAACAGGTAAAAAACTTGTCCAGCTTTTGGTTACCAATCAGACCCAATATCTTTGTAATCTCTCCTATATACAAAATGTTACAAATGCAGATATCTTTATTCAAATAGTTACATCTTGTAATACCTTTTGTCATGATTGTTGTTTTATTCCGAAAAGTAATATATTGGGGTCCTTTGATTGATCTGTCAAGTGTCAATGTAGGTAACATTTACAGTGTTTGTCCTTTTCTATTAATCTATCTTGTCAATATATTACTACTACAGTAGTATCATTCATTTTTTATTTCTTAGATGATGTTGCTCTAGCACGAAACTCCATAAAATACCAAGTGATGCATATTAATAGAGTGTAGCAAGTGTAGTAACAAGTAGTAACAAGTGTAGTTTCAAATGAGCATTGAACAAACTAGTTACGATTGGGAGAGAGCAAACATAACAGTGGAGTTTACTAGAGAAGAAAGGTGCCACAAGATACCACCACGCTCTTCCTGCTTTCTTTATTCCTCGAGTCTGCTTTTACAGTACTAGTACTACCTCTTTTATATCTTACTTTACCATATAAATCACAGCTCATCTTTCTTATTTTACTTAGAATAGTAGCTTGACATGTTTTTTCGCAAGAAGAAGATTCATATAATAAACGATTATAAATGTGGTTTAGATTTAGCTAAAGCCTTAAAAGGGTAAAAGGAGAGGACATGTGTACAAACATTAGTCCGGCCCTTATTGTCGTTATGGTGATACGATAAAATTGTCGATAAGTAGACTTGGTGAAGTGTGATGTCTCCTAGTTTCTTAGGATAGAGAGCCCCAAAAAAACCTAAACCTAAACCCAGAGAGAGTGTGCCAGAGTGGGCCTATTTTCTCCTCACGGACTAACGGCGACGACTCCGAGGCTACATACTAGTAAATCAAACAACTTGGGTTTTAGTGCAATATAAAATTATTTTGGGCATAAATTGTAATTATGGAAACGTTTGGGCATGAATTGTTATTACGGAAACTGTTGGGGATAAATTGAAATTACGGAAACTTTGGGGGGCTTAATTTGGCTTTTTGCTGGCACGGCAATGGGAGGAGACGAAACCGAGAGAAACAATGGGAGACGCTGCGATCCGTACCGTCGTCGAAGCCATTCACTCATCTCCGACGCAGGCCGTCGTCTATCTTTGCGGCGGTGCCTCTCTGGTTTCACTCTCTCTCTTTATGATTGATTCGTATATACACAAGTATGTGATTGCTCTGTGCTTTTGAGTGATCGAAATTGAATTCTCTTTCAGGCTTTAGGTTGGTTGATGTCGGTTCCTGGAGCGTCGAACACGCTTCTCGAGTCCGTGGTTCCTTATTCGAGAGTATCTATGGTTCAATTACTCGGCAGGGTTTGTTCATAAACCTCTCAATTTCATTATAGCAATCGATGTTTCTCTTCTCTCCATTAATCAGCTGATTTTCGTTCGCTCTCTTTTAGGTTCCGAGCCAACACTGTAGCCAAGCATTGGCCAAGGAGATGGCCTTGTTAGCCTACAATCGGGCGCTTAAGCTCTCTAAACCAGGTACTTGCTCTCTTTCTTCACTTCACCATCCTTTGTTAGCAAGAAGTCCTGGAATATAGTAATGTGGATTGGTGTAACTTCCTTAATCTTGTGGATAGGATATCCGGTTCTCGGTGTCGGGTTTACGGGATCATTGGTAACTTCTCGTCCTAAGCGTGGAGATCACAGGTTATGCAATTTTGTTTCCTGCTCTTTATAGTAATATACTTGTTTGCTTGAAATGAAAGCTATCACAATAAGCTAGTTCTCTAGCATGGCCCTTTATTCTTTCTGTCACTCATAGTTTTTGTTTGTTGCGCGAGAGTATAGGTTCTTTTTGTCTATGAGAGCATCCGACCGGATTTTGGAATCTTCAGTCACTCTAACTAAGGTGATTGCTGCAACCTTCTCTCTCCCATATTGCTTTACTCTTTTCTATCAACTACTCAATGTATGTTATTCTTATTGTGGAAAACTTTAGAACTTACGGAGCCGAGAAGAAGAAGATAAGGTGTCAAGCTGTGCACTGATCCAGGTGTGTTACTAAGCTAATTACAACCTGGTACTAATCTGCCTAGGCCATTGCTATCTGATTTTCCTTTCTCTAGTTTTGTTAGGAATAGTGACAAGTTAGTTTGGTTACTGGTATTACAAACAAGTACCTGCAGACATTTCTTTTTCATAATTTTGTATTATTTAGACTATATATTCTTCTAGGCCAGTTTTAATCCAAAATTTCCACATTCTCCAAACGCATTGTTTTCTGAGGTTCATCATGGACTGAGTTGTTAAAACCTTTTCTGGTCATTATCTTAGGCTATGGCCAAGGCATGCCAAGTTTCTGGGACACTTGACTCTGGCTTGACCGAGTCTGAGGTGCCTTATGAGTCTGAAACCCACTTTACTGAAGAACAAGAACTAGAGCAGCTTATAAATGGGCACTTGTGCTGTAAGATTTATCCATTTTCTGGGGGTAAGATTTTGGTCATTTGTCCCAATGAAACTTTAGAATTTTTTTTTTCAAACTTCATCTGGCATTTGTTGCCACTAATGATGTAGTTCTAACTTTGTGGCAGAAGCACACGGGTCTGATGAAGACAGAAAGATTATACTACCTGGCTCTTTTAACCCATTACATGAAGGTCATCTCAAGCTGTTAGAAGTTGCTATGAGGTAAGCTAGTATTTGCTTAACGATAACGAGTACCTGTTTCTCTTTCGGGTGAACATGTTTAAAAGAATAACCGTTGTTAATGTCAATCATTATGTATAACCTGAGTCTTCTGTGTCTTTTGACTCTTCGCTGTCTCTATGTTTCTTAGTTAAATCTGATATGCTATATTATGCAAGAGTAGTAATTGATAATATCTTTCGTTGTGGCCACATGTTGTGACTGTATGAATTGATTCCGTTGTTGGATTTTGGAGAGGCCTCTGGCATTTTGACAATTTTACTATCTCCAAACAACAAATCAGATAACTGTTCTTTTTCTCTGGAAAATAAAATAGAAACAATCTCACAAGCAGATTTGTTGATGCAGTGTTTGTGGGGGCGGCTACCCATGTTTTGAAATATCCGCAATAAATGCCGACAAACCACCGCTTACAATTGCACAGATTAAAGATCGTGTCAAGCAATTTGAAGTAGTTGGTAGGCCGGATCTTTATTTTTCACTATCTATTTATCTTTTCAATCTTGTGCACCACTTTTTTGGTATCTCTATGATCCAATTGTTTCCAACTAGAGAAAGACCAATCAGTTTTATGATCCAGAGTCGAGCTATAATTGTTTCCAATGCATTTATTTTGTCTATATGCTTGTGCCATGATTTGATATTGGTTTAGTATCCGGTTGGCAGGAAAGACGATAATAGTTTCAAATCAGCCATACTTCTACAAGAAAGCTGAACTCTTCCCAGGAAGCAGTTTTGTAATTGGCGCTGACACTGCAGCGAGGCTTGTCAATGTATGTAAAAACTGAACCGTTCCCTGATCCTCTTTTTTTTTTTTTTTTTT
>Ga0041059_1003383_pt1 | contig 10965 bp, 7 predicted proteins | sample AraColnosormetaG_FD_56232 | JGI IMG/M metagenome (GOLD analysis project Ga0041059, IMG submission 56232) | Arabidopsis roots microbial communities from North Carolina, USA - Col MF nosort | ecosystem: Host-associated > Plants > Roots > Unclassified | place: USA: North Carolina | collected 2013-09-02 | reverse complement strand
AAAAAAAAAATTGTGCGTTTTCACCTTCTTAGTGTTGTACATATATGCATCTATGATCCATTCGATGTGTACATCTATGTTTTATGTGTAATACGTATATGTATATACACGTATTCAGGACTATATCGAGCCAAACAAGTACAAATAAACTAATTAATAATAAAAAAGCAACCAATAGTAATATTAATTGTTGATTTTTTTTTGAAAATTCAAAAAGGCATGCACGACAAGATATAGATATAAGCGTATCTATCGTGATGGGGGGATTTTGAGATTTTGGTCCAAATCAGAGTGCTGGACCAATCAGTCGCAACCATCTATTCCACCACTACGGAAAGTTATAATCCACGTGGACTATCTCCTTACCAATAGCGTCACTCTTCATTTTTCCCCATCACACACATTGTATATTGTAAATAAATATTAATTTATAGAACCATTTCTATAGGTCTAGATAGAGAGAGAGATGCTATCTTGAGTTTAAAAAGAAAGAAAAAAAGATAGAGAGACGCTATCAAATCAGAAGAAGAAAAAAAAAATGGAAAAAAAGAGAGATAGGGAGATGATAATTGGATTTTATTCTTAGATGCACACAGTTTAAATAGTTGAAAGTTTTAGATGTTGCGTAGCAAATTAAGTAGGCATCCAACGAGGCAACGACAAAACTGGTAAAGCTCATTCTGAGGAGACTCACTGTAGGTCAGAAGTTAAAATTCAAATTTGCTCTTCAATGATATTTATGTAACAAAAGAGTAAGCTAAGTTTGTTGAATTATTAATTTCAATTATGAAAATAAAAAAGTTTGATCAGCATTTATCAAACTCATATCTTAGTTTCACCTATTTTCAAAAACTTCATACTGTGAAATTGCAAAAAGCTTATGTACAATTTTGATTTGCCTATAGGTTTTGTAATTTATCGAATCTGACAACACTTAATTTTGAAGATACACTAATTCGTGTAGACTCTCTATCTATATGAAGTAGAATATTTAATAAAACTTTAATTATTGCTTTGTTAAAAAAATAAAAATAAATTATGATTGCTCGTCCGCAAATATGAATCCAAAGCTACATACGGAGAATGAAGACATGCAAAGTACATCAATAGGATTAAAATACATACAAAATTAAATTATCGGGATAACTACAATGTTTTACTATTCGCTTTATAAAAAAATATTTAGGTTATTGTACGTAATTCTTTTAGCCAGGGTCAATAATTTTTTCTTGAAGATCTTTCGAGAAAAACATACACGTGATAGGCTCCTATTCGTTTTCTCGTCAACCAAATATTCTATCACTGTTTTAAAAATTCCACGAGCCGCATCACAATGAACGTGATATGAACGTACGGTTAGATTCATCTAACGGTAACACATGAACGACCACGATCGATAAAAGTGAGACCCAACAAAAAAACTTCTCTCAGGTGTGGCATGACGTCACTATTCGACGAAACAAGACAATTAAACAGAAAGGGAAAAACAAAAATAAGTGAAAGCTGATTGGTTGATGTCTTTCTCTGTTGATATGCCACGTGTTATATTTTATTTTCCTTATGCGTGATTGAGTGTTCCATAACCACTTTATTTATTCCCTCCCTTCGATAGATCTTTTTGGAATTTTATATTATTTTGTTTTTCTTTTCGAACTTTTTGCTCAGCCAATGAGATTTCTCCATATGTTGGGATTCAAAAGCCCACGAAGATTTTTAGATGTGATGTAATCATCATTATTGGCTACTGCAGAATGGGTATATCTATCATGCGCACATAGCATCTCGCCACTTCTTATAATAGCACCAGTTTTATACATATATGAACGTTCAATAGCTTCAGATATGCAAGTATATAAGTTATAACCCAAAGCTATTTTTCTTTCAAACTATATAAGATGAGATTGACCAATAGTTTAGAGACTAAATACACGTGTCGGTAATGAAATTTCGAGGATCTTGTGCTTATAAGGACACACATTGGATTCTTTTTTCTATATATACAGTTATGTCACTAACTCATTTTTTGGTACATATGAATATTTGTAGGTTATTTGCATAAAATCCATATATTATACAATAATACAGTTAATGGCTTAGTATCTTTTCACCAAATATACATACATACACACAAATATGTGTATACTGGTTCATGAATGCATAATAGTGTCCGAATACAATTCATGTATCTCTCAAGTCTCAACCAGATATATATTGTATTTATACTCATAGAACTTCAAATAGGTTTAGATATGATGATCACTCTCTTGCTTGGAATGCAAAAATAAAAGTTTATTTTCAGATATAATTTGTTTTTTAATGATCATATGTGACATTATAGGTGATATCTTTAAAACTTGCAAAATTAGATCTATGTTATACCGAACTGAGATATAAATAGATAAAAACCAATACAAAAGCCAAGCAATGACACAATGACATCTTTTTATTGATATTGCCAATCAATATTTGACATTATGGTAATTTTTCAATCTATATATAAGGTTCGCAAACACACAAATTTATTCTGAAAGCTAGACTTGATTCTCAAGACTTCCCCCACATATATTAGCATTAAATACGTTTCTCTTTTATATTACTTATTAACTTCCCAATATGCAAAGTGAGAAAAAGTAATTAAAGTGTGAGATTATACACCTTAACCACATGTTGATCTTAATTAATCTTACCCTCTATACCTCAAAGCCAAAGAGTTAAAGCTGCAGTAGTATCCAACCTCCATGCAAATCCACCAAACTCCATCTTCCACACATCACACGGCAACGTTTTAGTGTACTTCGTTTCTCGCCACGTGTATTCCATTCTCACCTTACACGTAAAAGTTCGGTAGTCACAAAACGTCGCCGTTTGGTCAACCACCAACCACACTATCACCTCTCTTCCGAATCCGCCGTCTCCGGTTACTATCCTCCGGTAAGCCTCGTTAACCATCACCACACGGTTCGAACCATCCGATATGAAACCAGGACACGTGTCTTTATCTAAAGCATATGTGAGCTCTTCGTCCGTTAACCCTACCGCATGGGAAACCAAGCCACTGTTAACGGACTCCACCGTCACCCACGTCTCTACCGGAACTTGTTGCAACGCGTCATCACCGCCGTTAAACTTGAGCCACGTGTCGGTATTACAAGTTTCATCTCCGTTTATCGTTTCCACCGTTGGATCGAGATTATTATGATCTAAACTCAACGGCGTAGATCTCTCCGGTAAGAGCTGTAGCGTGACGATATCTTCCCGACCATTCTCCGGATCTGTTGAGCTAGATCTGAAGCCGTTCGTCTTTGATCGACACGTGGCTTTATTATTCTTTGAAACCCTAACGTACTTTCTCTTCGTCCTTCTCGTGCTACTTGTATCTCCGACCAATGGTTGACCAGTAGTCGTCGGCTTTGGAGCGATCGGACGGTACTTAAGCATGAGAGTATCAACAGAGGTCTTATCTTGCGCTTTACCGGCGCATCTTAGCGTCCGCCATAACTCATGATCTTGATCCATTTCTCTCTCTCTTTTTCCTCTATCTCTCTTCAGTCTCTCTCTCTTTTCTATATTCTTTCTGTGTCTCTCCGGTGGCCGAAGAGATTAACATTTGGGAGTAGGAGAACGCCACGTGTCTAGGGCAAAAACATATACGAGACACTTGAATCAGTGTGCGTCTCATTTATGTCATCGTTACTCTAGTTTTATGTCTCTTTGCTTCTTTGTTTTGTTTGAACTTTTTTTATTTTCCGATAAAAGGAGGTATTTAATTAAGCAAGAAATTTGTTTGTCTTCGCAAATCCTACGTTTTTAACCAATTACTTGTGACTATTTTTTCAAACCTAGGATCTGTTTTTCGTCCATTTTATCAGAATAAAACGTCATTTACCAGTAAAATAATGTTCAATTAGAGTAGGTGTTGATACGGGATAGATATACGGGTCATTGTAGCTCATCAGATTAATTGTCGGATTAGAATTAAACATCTTTTAGTCCTTAACTGAAGTAGACGTTCTATTAACTGATTAAGGATTACACAAGCCAACGATTACAGGTCATACGCTGGGTCATAACATTGACAAATATAATAAAACATTTTTGTCATTGTGTGCTATTTATGGGCTGATATATATTATGCATGTGTGTATATATAAGTTTATATAAATTGAGGAGAAAATATATCTCATATCAATATATATATTTTTAGAAGTACTAAAATCCCATTGCCACTTTTGATATCAATTATATAAGTGATGGTAACTCATTTGTATCATTCGACGACGGATGTAAATATAGAAAATAAGTGATGCTATCCACCCTTTGATTTTAGTGATATGAGCTAGCTTTTGGGAGTAGCCTATCTAACCCATGCTGCAAAACATCAAAGCCATAATGTGGACTAATTTAAGTATATCGGCTTTACATATGTGTGTATATATGTTTTTTTTAATGTTTATTTACTTTGCTTGAGTTCATTCATACATGCATGAGTGATCATATTCAAAGAAGCCAGCAATTTTTGAAACAATGTTATATATTTGTGACACTAACATATTGAGTTTATGCATGGCTGTTTAAGTAAATATATAGAAAAATTATTAAGAAACTTAGGAATAACTCTTTTATAATAAAACTAGTATATACAGTATTACAAAAATTTGTTTTTATTTTATTGAATTTTAATAGATGTGAATTTTAACTAATTAAATAGAAAATTTAGTTGAATGTATATAATATTTACAAATAACTATTCAATTTTATTTATAAGAAAATACATATCTCATAATTTATCTTATTATAGGTGTAACATTATTTGTTCTTAATAGTCGTTTAAATGTGGTTTATTAATTATATACATATACAATCTTAATTAATTACATGCTAAACAAAATTGTACAAGATGGTATATTGGTATTCAGTCCACTTTTATAGCTTTATTATTCAGTTGTGGCTCTAATCAAATTTTTTTTAGTTCTTTTTCAATTTATGCAATATAGAAACTGTACGGAAAGGAGATGGTTCGGTTTTGCATGATATTTTCCAGCTATAAATGGCATGGTAGACTACTTAGCAGCAAGTATTTGTATAAAATATGACTGAAATCTTCTGAAATATCTCGGGCTCGAATCCTTTAAACGAGCATTGAGATTCGAGATATATCAACTAAGCTCTCCATATAAAGGAAATAAACAAATATGTATGGTCGAAGCCGATTAAAAAGCAGGCACACACAAACATTAAATTATACTATAGGCAATGTGACTTTATAACATATATCTCTCTCCACATAGGTCTATATGATAATTTAATTGGATGGTTATCCAAAGCACCCAAATAATTCTGGGAACTGCGATGTGTGATCTGATTGGCTTATTGCTCTTTATTAATATGAGATTTATAAGTATATGATAAAATTAGGTGTATGGGTCCCATGATCAGGCTAAAACAGCATCTGGTGTTTTTTACCACATTTCAAGACTCTTGTATGGTCCTTCTTTGTCCTCCCAACCAACCAAATTGCATGAAGTGTCCTCCATTTCAAAATTGAAAAAACTGGCATGTCAGGGCACATTTGGAAATATATACATGTGTATATATTGTGTCTCTATTTATGGAAGTGTAAAGCAATGACCCATAAGGTCTTCTCATTGTCCTATGGTCGGATCTATGTACTTATGTAGCTCCGGTTCTAGGGATGTGCTCTCATTCTATAGCTAAAGTCATCTTGGTGTGGTTTTGGGTGTGTTAATCATTTAGGTTCGGTTAGAACATTTCACGGAATAAACCTATCATTTGCATTTGATATCTATGAAAAACATTTCACGGAATAAACCTATCATACGTATCTTTCATTACCTTTACATAATACATCACACAAAAGCATAAGTATTCTTTCACCTTGTCATTTTTTTTTGGGATAAATTCTATCGGTAAAAACATACTGAAATACGCTAGAGTGGATTCTTTTCACTTGTCATAAAACCCAATAAAAATCATATTTATTATTTTATTATTATTTAAGTTCGTTTCTTAACATAATACATTACCACTATCTAATACCTCATATAAAATTAGATTTAAAATCCTATAAACACACACTAAATTCTGAAAGAAATAATGTTAGGTTGTTTAATTTCTTTTTTTTGTTTGTCAAATCAGATATATTGATATAAAACAAGGTTACAAAATATATAAACATTATAATACAATTATTATACGCAAATACAAAAATTTGATACAATTTTGATAAAGGAGTGAAAGTAACCCGACATTACAAGCAAATAGGCGTTGGTCATGATACATAAATATTTTTTAATTATAAGAAAATTACTATTATTTTAAAATCACAAATTTTAAACTGTATATTTTCTTAATTAGGCACTGATGAACAATTCGTGATACAATGTGGAAACATGTCTCAAATCGAAACCCTTATTTGATATGTTATTAAGATACCTGCTGGGGAGGTGCCTCATCCCAAAATAAACTAAATTAATTAACATTCATTTAGGTAGAAAAATTACTATAATGACATACTTAATCATATAATTATACTTTTCCTTCATACCACCAATAAAAGCAGATCGCTATCTAGCTCTTAGACAAGATAATAGCATAGCTTTTAATTTTGATAAAGCTGAATGGTCCTTGTAGATAAAGTTAAGAGAAGAATATGTTTTTTTTTTTACAAAGGCTTGTTTTCATTCATTCACATAAAAACAAGTACAAGAAGGAGTGATTCAAAGATCACAAAGTTTAAAACATAATTAAAGGAGGTATTCCCCAAAGCCAAAACATAATAGAGGCATTTCTCTAAGACACGAAAGGAAATGCATAGCATTCAAACCGACTCATATTAAATCATCTCTCATAAATGAAAAACTACTTCCACTTGAGACACTAAAGGACTCACCAATCAACATATTAAGAAAGTTACTGTTTCGTGGCTTGAAAATATGTAGAAAAGCTTCCAGGACGATGTCTCATTCATTAATTTTCTGATGATTCCAAATTCGTTTTCCGAACCACAACTTATGATTGCAAAAACCTAATGATTCGGCTTGAGTTGAGTCATGATGAGAATTTCTCCTGCTTAATTAAAATTCTGTTTTTAGGTATAAGAGATTCTATTCAGCAAAGATATTCAAGATGAGTAACAGATATTAAACATACCATGAACATTCACAAACCTGTGGGAATTAATATATGAACTTACCTAGCAAAAGCGAACATGTAATTTCTCATTTACATTTTCCCGTACTATGTAAAATTGAAACACATTTTCAAGTTTAAGGAAGATTATAATTTTGGAGTCGATGTAGTATCCCGAGAGCATACGAAACATATGTTGTATTTTCAAATTTGCGCCTCTCGATATTGAACTACAATAATGCATGTTAGATTCAAAGCAGCCTCGCTTTGGACCCTATAAAATGAGTTAATGCAAGCCATAATAATTTATCGATCGACATATTTACTAAACAAGCCAGAATGTGATCTCGATCTCAGCCTGTGTTAATCTTTTTGTAATTGAACATTCTGGACTAATGAACTCTTCACTATTGAAAAAAACAACAACACATAGATCATTTACACAAAGTCTCCCTTTACTAAATTTCAAGATTTGGTCCATTTATTCCAATGAGAAATATTCCAGATATTTTTTTTGGCTGTTGACTGTACGGATAGGCCCTTAATGGGCTTTTAATGGATTAAATTAGGCCCATGATACTTGAAAAATCTGAAAGGTGTTGTTGTGTTGTGTGTGACAGTCCAGTCGCGTCATCCGGAGACATCCATTTTCTCTGGTAGCTGTTTACTTCTTCTTCTTCTTCTTCTTCTTCTTCCTCCTCCTCTGTTCGTCAATCGCCGATCTCGTTGCTTCATTTTCCTGTGAGTATTTTCTCGATTCGACACATCTCATATCCGAATCTGCCATTTCTTCATTCAATTTTGTTTATTTGTTGGAACTTCGGATCTATATAGAGAATCGAGTTTTCTAGGGCTTACTCATTGTTTCGGGTATATGTAATGGCTGAGAATCTTCTCTGTTTGTATCAGTGAGATCGATTGGTACAAGTGTTCATCCAATGGTTGGAGGAGGAGTTATCCGGCAGCTTCTTAGAAGGAAACTTCATTCCCAATCAGTCGTGAGCTTTTTCCCTGTTACATCTTTTTGATTTTCTGCTGTAGCTTAGGATCTGTTTGAAGATAGAATCATATGATTTGTTTTGGTTCTGTCTACACCTTCATTGCTCTGAGAGATTGTCCTTGAAGAATTGTAACTGGAATTGTTGTGGCGTTGGAGATTTTGGGATATAAGAAACTTAGACTTATTGATTTGTGCTTCGAGAGTATGATTAATATTCGATTTCTTTTCAGAAAAAGTAGTCTTTTGATTTGTTGAGCATACACCTTCTTGTGTCTTGGCCTTTTTTTTTGTTTTCTTACTGTTGTTCTGTATTATCTACCACCATAGGCAACTCCGGTATTGTCATGGTTGTCTTCGAAGAAAGCGAATGAAGATGCTGGGTCTGCTGGTTTAAGAGCATTTGCTCTCATGGGTGCTGGTATTACCGGATTATTGAGTTTTTCTACTGTTGCATCTGCTGATGAGGCTGAACATGGTCTGGAGTGTCCTAACTACCCTTGGCCACATGAGGGCATTCTCAGCTCATATGACCATGCTTCGTGAGTGTTCAAGCTACAATTCAATCATCATAGTGAAATTGCAACACTAAAGTTGAAAATTAGAGAAATTTGAGACTGCTTTACTGACGGTTGATTTGTAATGAGCAGGATCCGTCGTGGTCACCAAGTTTATCAGCAAGTTTGTGCGTCTTGCCATTCGATGTCTCTGATCTCATACCGAGACTTGGTGGGTGTTGCCTACACAGAGGAAGAGGCGAAGGCCATGGCAGCTGAAATCGAGGTTGTTGATGGACCAAATGATGAGGGTGAGATGTTCACCCGACCTGGTAAACTCAGTGATCGGCTTCCTGAACCATACTCAAATGAATCGGCTGCTAGGTTCGCCAATGGAGGAGCGTATCCACCGGATCTAAGTCTTGTAACTAAGGTTTGGTGCTCTTTCTCTCCATTTGTATACAATTAGAAAATTCATCTACTATGATCTAAGCAATTTGGCTATTTTCTTCCAGGCACGTCACAATGGCCAAAATTATGTCTTTGCTCTGTTGACTGGTTATCGTGATCCTCCTGCTGGAATTTCGGTAAATTTCTCTCCTATTTTTGCTTTAGACTTGTTATTACAACTTCAAATTGTTGGAAGTTAGAAATAATCCTGTGACTAACGGGTACAGATCAGAGAGGGGCTACACTACAATCCTTATTTCCCTGGTGGAGCAATCGCTATGCCAAAAATGCTCAACGATGAAGCTGTGGAATATGAAGATGGAACTCCTGCAACAGAAGCACAGGTTAGTTTTCCTCTGCTTAAGAAAATAATTTGCAGACCATAAAGTTTTATCAGATTTGACCTTTCCTCTGAGTCAATTATATAATCTTTAATTTTTCTTTTTTTAAAAAACATGATGCAGATGGGTAAAGATGTTGTATCCTTCTTGTCCTGGGCAGCTGAACCAGAGATGGAAGAGAGGAAATTGGTAAGTTTCTTAGTTTCATATATTCCATGTTTTAAGCTGTCGTTTCCATATGTACGAGATTGCAATAGGAATATCAATCTGGATTCTGATTATTTGATTTTCAGATTCAGTTTGAGAAAATTGTTACCAAACTTAAACCGGCATAGTATAGATTGGTTTTGGATGTAGAAAAAGTATCGCCATTTTATCCGTGTTAAGATTTCCTTGGTTCTGTCTTCTGTATAGCGGGATGAACACACCTAGTTGCATAGTTGTGTTGAACACACCTAGTTGCATAGTTGTGTTGACCACACTACTGCTTGTTTCTTGAGGCTGCTAATCTCAGACCAAAACTATTATCAAACATGAACCGTATTGTTACTCTGTATTCAAAACCGTCATGTTGGTTCTAAACCGACCCAAAAAAACCCGCTATACCGAGAATCCAACTCTTTGTGCTTAGATATCTGTTAACGTTGGTTGTATGTGTGTGCAGATGGGGTTCAAATGGATATTCTTACTGTCTTTGGCTCTGCTTCAAGCTGCGTATTACAGGAGACTGAAATGGTCAGTACTCAAATCCCGTAAGCTTGTTCTCGACGTTGTTAACTAATCCCGTGAAGATCACCTTTTCTCTGGGTAATAATCATTAATCTTGAAAGGGATAAATGGTGAATCCCACTTTTTGTCTCAAAAGACATGTTTCTTTGTTTATTGTTTAGAAAGTCTAATGAGGCAAAGAAGTAAAGCTTTTTTAACCTCAAGTCACACATGATTTTGAGATTATATTATTTCTTTTTGGTTTGTTGTCTCCTAAACCGGACTCGGTTTGTCTTAATAAAAATGTGGTTTTACAATCTCTCTCCTATTTGTATATCACAAAACATGATTTTGTAACTATTAAAGTTAAAAAGTTAAAATCTGTGGTCTATTTCTGATAGACCAAAACTCCACAGAACAACCAATTTACCTCTGTTGCGAACTCGATTTTGTAAAACTTAGAAAAATGTAGGCAGGATTTAGACCCGTTAATGTAAAACCAGTTCCGTTAAGACATTACCAAACAAAATTGCACAATCCTACAGACAATGAAACAAACATGCAGGATCGGACAAAACCTCAAAATACAAGTCCACACTTTTAATTGTCCCTTGGAATCAATATTTATAAAAATGTAATGAGCTCAAATTTTTATAACCTATGAAAAGATCAAAATCTTGATTAAAAAGAAGAAAAAAACCAATCAAATCCTGGCAGGCTTCTGCAGAACAGCCGAGAGAAAAACCTCAGCATCAGTTTTCTCTCCAACAACCCATTTCAACTTCTTATACCCAAACCTCTCTATCAAACGCGTAAGAACTCT
>Ga0041059_1003382_pt1 | contig 10965 bp, 2 predicted proteins | sample AraColnosormetaG_FD_56232 | JGI IMG/M metagenome (GOLD analysis project Ga0041059, IMG submission 56232) | Arabidopsis roots microbial communities from North Carolina, USA - Col MF nosort | ecosystem: Host-associated > Plants > Roots > Unclassified | place: USA: North Carolina | collected 2013-09-02 | reverse complement strand
AAAAAAAAAAAAAAAAAAAAAAAAAAAAAAAAAAAAGAAGATAAAATAGTGTCTTATAAAACCATATTTTAATTTATTTTTAAGCTTTATTTTACGGAAAATGCATTATGTGTCCTAAACATCTGAAATATATTTTAGCATGCAATGTTAATATACAACAACTTCGGTGACGTATATATAATTGAGCAACTTCAACGATTTTAATTTACAGTTTCGTGACTCAACCAAAATATTTAGAGCACTAAATATTGATGTGACAAACAAAAAGCAATCGGGATAAACATTTTAATTTTTTTATGCTTTTTGTACAAATGTTATATATATACTTTTTTTACAAATGTATATATACATGAAAACGTAACCTTCGGAACCATGTGAAAGAAAAATATGACCAATAATTTGTCAAGAAAACAAAGAGACTATAAATAATAAGTTGAGAATAGACAATTGATGTATATTTGAAATATGTATAACATACGTAGTCCAGAATATGAAGTTTTTGTTTGTTAATATTGAGTGTTAACTCATTACATTAAACAAGTTTAATTAAGATCATTAGACGTATCACTAGGCTAAAGATACATCATCTTTTATTAGAATCTATTATTCAAACTAATATGATTATAATGTTATTTATATGTTTTACGTATGCAACATAGAATACTACTACACAGTTGCTGATTAATATTCCAAAACAATAAAGGAAGCTTTTGTTTTCCGGACCACATGGGAATGTGTTACCAACTATCTCTTTACTTTGACATGTAAGATATGTAAGAATCTTCTTAAGGTTTTGAGGCTCAGAAGACAAGAGCATATTTTCCATTTATCGTACCTTTTGACGGCAAAGCTAAATAAGAATATAACTTTTTCAACTTTAATTGGTTTATCATACATCTCTAGTACTGTCTCATTATTTTCAATTAACTTTGTTATAACTTAAGTTTCGAGACAAAAAGCTGAGTTTTGGAGGATTATCCAATAATATCGTTATACTATGTATCGGTATATTATCAAATAGTTTTGCACCTAAGATATACAAAGAGTTTCATATTGTATAGATAACAACTTTTTTTAATCAATTCAAGATATTTCCATTGTTGCACTAGTGTGTCAATAAATATCTATATTTAAATGCTGTAAAAGGACTTTATATATAGTTTACACAATATTAAATTATACATAATATAGTATAATACTTATATTATAAAGTCATTGTTTATATTCCTCATTCTCGAGATAAATTATTCTTTGCCATTTACGAAAAGAGAGAAACGATTCTTCGATACTATCTTTCTTCTTGTAGAGCCGGTGGCTCATATTCCATGAATACATTATAATTATAAGCTTTACGCCAATCAATACTTAATGATTCATAAGTTAATTATTGTGCATTATAGTATATAAAAGGTTCATAATAAACAAAATATAAGCTAGCTTTTACTTGGTTGGACCATTTTCTCACATGGAAGGAGGGTATCTCTATCTATACACGAATAATGCGATATCCACATATTCGACATGTTTAAATTATTTCAATAAAGAAATAATATATTAATGGGGGAAAAAGGCTTCTTAAAAGACTTACTCCATTTAGATAGCTAAAACTCCGATCAAAGTTAGAAGAATATAAAAACCTCATTACAGTCTAATTCACATGTAAACAATATTCTCTCAGAAAAAGAACTTTACTTCCTAATGAAAAGTGAATTTTAATATTAGTTAATAAATAAAATATATATTCGTACATTTAATTAATTGGTGTATATACTACTATATTTTACTGGATATAAAAAATAACTATTTTGTTTTGCATCGTTTGTTTAGTATTTTTGTCTGTTTGTCAACTAATATAAATTTACTAGATAAGGCCCACATATTTAGACGTGTGTACCCGAAATTTTCAAATACTCGGACGGATCTAAACTTCAAAACTCGAAAAACTCGAACCCGAACCCGAATAGATATCCAAACATATCTCAAATATAAGTATTATACTTATATATAGAAAATATTAGGATTTTTTTAGATTTTTTAGTTCTTTTTGTGTATTTTTAGATATATTCAAGCAAAACTACTTGTGTTGTTTTGGGAATTTTTGAAATTTTCAAGTAATTTAATAGATCTGCACACAAAATTTGATATTTTAATATATAAATAAACTCGAACCCGAACCCGAACCCGAACCCGAACCCGAACCTAAACCGAACCCGACCCAAAATCTTAAATTACCCGAACGGGTCCTAAACTTCTAAACCCAAAAACCCGAACCCGAAATACCCGACCCGAATACCCAAACGCCTAGGGCTAAGAATTAATAATAATAAAAAAAGAAATCCACAAAAGTATTTAGAAACCAAACATTGTTGAAAATATAGTTTCTATATATGTCGTAATCTCGTAAGTTAATTTTACATCATGCAAATTAATATTAAATAAGTTAAAATTAATAAATAAAAATAATTGAAAAGTTAAATCCTATAAGCTAAGCTATTTTTCTCAAAATGTTCTATTTTCACTTATGATTACATAAGTTAAAGACAAATTTGTTAATTTTCCTTTTGTTGAATTTATGTTAATTGTTTATAAATATCTTATTATTAAATGTTAAGTTTGTGTTTCATATAAGTATTGATATAGACATATAAATTAGTATATGTAAATTTGTTTACTTTTTAAGATTTTCTATTTTTTTTAGACAATAAAAAAGTTAAATTTTGAATGACACATGTAAACATCTGATCGTTTAACTTGACACGTGGCACAATCTTATGAGTTAGCAACTTTGAAAACCATACTTTATATAATAAGATATAGACAAGAGGTTAGTTTATGTTGGAAAAACCGAGTTTACAAATATAAATAAAGGATTATTGTTGATTTTACATTTTTCATCAAAAAAAAATTAAATTGCCATTTTTACTAAATTTTGATGTATTTGTCATTTTGTAACACTTAAAAATGTATGTATTTAGGATTTTTTTGGCGAAAATACGTATTTTATACCAAAGAATAAACCATAAGAACAACTGTAATCGACTAAACTCAAATATAACGAATAAAACATATGTTAAATCACAATTTTATAGCTTGAAAAAATATAAAATCCACAAATTTTATAAAAAAGGAAATTTATAAATGTTATCCAAAAATGGCAAATCCATAATTAATTCTATAAATAAAGCTTTGTGAATTTCTAACAGATTGATATGCATGTCTAAGAATTCAAAGACGTATATAAATTAAAACTGGACAAACCATTAAATAAAATTCGAAGAAAATAAATTTCGTTAAAACAATAATAATAAAAAAAGCTGGTTGGCGCCTTATTTTAAATGACTGAAAATGACAAGATACTATATGTTTTCACAACTTCGAAATGCGATTGTAACACAAAATTATATGCATTTGAGTGTTGGTCTCGTTGTCGCGACAAATGAATCTTTTGCCCATGAGCTTTCACCAATTCGAGTGTTAGCGATCGAGTAACGCCACAAGAAAGGGTGAAAACCCCTATTTTCTCATTTCTCTTCAGTAGCAAGAAATGTTAAAATAGAAAGCATGTTGAGAGAATGGAGTAGCATGCTAGTTTAGACAAATATAAAATGGTGGAAGAGTAAATATTCAATTTTGAGAGGGTAATAATGTAATCAATAACATGCTAGTTTAGACAAATACTCCCAAAAGAATGTCTCAAACTCAAAGAGTTGGTTAGAATTTAAAGTGTCCAAATACACAAATACCCCAAATTTTATACTATTTATGTGGCTAGTGGCTACATACAAATTTATCCAGTGAACTTGTGTGATAATTTACTGTCTTAAAAGTTTATCTGTATCTAGAAATAGAAGATCCGATCAACAAAATACGAGTGAGCATTTCTTCATGGATCATGATCAGAAACTTTCTTATGAAAAACAATGAGCACCACTTTTATGGGTCACTAAGGGTTCGTGAGTTAACCCCATACCTCTTTTGTGTGTGTGCCATAGGTAGTGGAAAAGGGAATCTACTGATGTTAGAGGGTGGTGCTGTTTCGGCGACCCACAAATCTGGACGATGTAGGCCCAAATTTTACCTCACCCCACCATTTTCGTAGACTTTTCATTCCGGTCCCATAATTTTACATTTCGTTGGTCTAACCCATCATTCATTGATTCTTTACCTTTTTGCCAAGAGGCTACTTAACCTTTTTGCTCTTTATGGATTGGTGATAATAATTTAGTCTCACCATAAAATTCAATGTTTTTCTAGTCAACACCATCTAAATTCTAATTCAACATTTTTTTCAACGCTAATTAAAACGAAATTCACATATTTTTAGATTTATGACTACTAGATAAACAAGTTTTATCGAAACTTTTTTCAACAAAAATTTCATGCGAAACAACAAACCACGGATCAATACTTACTAATCACGGATCGGAATCTTCTATTTTTTTTTTTTTCTATTTTGTAACTATCATATTTAATGTTTTCAACTAATCACGTAGAAGGGAGCTTTTTCAACTATTAGTGAATTGACTTGTAAACAAAAGGAGAAGTCAAATAAGAACAACGATAATAGTAGAAGAAGCTCTTAGACTAATTAATTAATATCTTAGAGGTACAAAAACAATTTGATTATTATTACTTTATGCGTCATCTCTTAGATCATCTTCCACGGGCCTCATGGACATGGACATTGACATCATGACTCATGAGTTTGGTTGGTGTAAAGTTCAAAAATATTAACACATAACACCAAACGATCAATGTCTTATACATATTTCTATGTTTAAAATTCACTAAAATATGTTGCAAACAGAATAAAAAATATTAGCTGCTTATACCAATTGTAGAAGAATAATATATAGCAACAAAAATAATATAGAATGAGTACAAAATGGAAAATAATCTGGTGTGTATATAAGTTGATTTTCATAAAATTCTGATAGTAATATTTGACACAAATCATTCATAAATTAAAATTTTCTATTTAATAGCATTTTGAAAAAAAATTATTTAAATTATAAATTAACATTTTCTATTTAATAGCATTTTGAAAAAATTATATTATTCATAAATGATGCATTGAAATGTTAGATTTATGGTAAACATCAATCTTTATACATTATTAAAACTCGTTGAAAAGTTTAAGTATCAACTAAATTTATAGGCGTTTATTGTTTTAAAAGTTTAGAACCATAAAGTTCAAATCATTCCACCACAATTTTGATCAAAGTTAACCACAACAAATGACAAGGATTAGATGTTACTTGGAATCGTTTGATTATAGATAAAGAAAACGATATTAGTACTTTTATAGTTCAGAATAAATACATAATTGGAAGTCATTTTATGTGATACGGCAAGATAACTCTTTTGTTCAGCGCCGTTCTTTTGTTGTCCCAAGGAACTATTGTGCGTAAACATCAACCCCAAAAATGCATACCATGTCACAACTTTTTGAAAGAACTTAAATTAACTTACCAATTTTACAAGAAGTGAATACAACTAATACAGCTTTTTAACCTAGGCTTAATTGCACGCTAATGCTTACAACATATTCCATCAGATTCTGTCTTTTCTTTATAAAAAGTTTTAGAGATTTCTTTCTATTTCAAATTATTTGGTGTTTTACATCTAAAGTGTAAGAAACCAATTTTCTTTTTTTTCAAAACGCAACTAAAAAAAATCCTTTACATATTATACATTTTATTCTTATTTCATTAATAATAAAATATAATTTATTTTATAATTTTCTCTATCATGTATTCTTCAATAATATAACATCATATTTTGACCCCACAAAAAAACTTATATAAAGAGTACAAGAAAAACAAAACTAATGTTTGATAGCTTTTACATTTTTAAAATCTGAGAAAATTGAAGTTTTAACTCCATCAAATAACATTGCAAAATCACATAAAAATTATGATTTGTGATTTCACGTTTAAATTTTGTTTTGTTAGAAATCTATTTGATAAAGTAGACGTTTATATACCAACATAATCGTCTAGGTAATTAAATTAGACATCCACATAACAAAATAGCATGTTATATATATTTTTAAAAATCACATATTCGATAATAATTAAATAAAAGTTATTAAAAAATTAAAAATCAATATACTATTTAATGGCGATCAAAAACATCATTATTTGTTTTTAAATTTCATCGTCAAATCTTGCCATCTACCTAATTTAACCACACAAAAACATCATCAAATTATTCCTGTATAATACCAAATTAAACTCTTTTGTCCAAAACAATTTCAAAAAAGAAAACTCTGTGGAATAAGAAACGGGCAAAGAGGGGCCAGAAGTTTAGCCACGTCAGCTACAAGAGAGTGCCACATCATCACCATAAGCCTCTCCCACCTGTACGGATCCCTCCCAATATAAATTGGAACCAAACTCTCTCCTCAGAAAAAACCTTCTCATTACACTTGCATGTGCAACGACCCGACCCTATACCCGACCCGGCCCACATTTTAAACCCATTTTAGCCTTTTCTGTTTCCGCCGCCGACTGATCGGAATAATCGATCAAAGAGAGAACAACTGAATCTTCGCCGGATACTACGCCGATGACGATTGCGGCAGCGCCAGCACGCCAGACAGATCGATCAGCCACTGGTTTCAACCCTGCTTACGTCACGACGGCGAAGGCGGTGAGCGTTCCGGTTCAAGTTCCTCCGGCGACTGTGGTTTCCGAAGGATTAGGTAAAGATGCGTTGATCTCATGGTTCAGAGGAGAATTCGCTGCGGCAAACGCGATAATCGACGCGATGTGCTCGCATCTAAGGATAGCTGAAGAAGCGGTATCTGGATCGGAGTACGAAGCTGTATTCGCGGCGATCCATCGCCGTCGTCTGAATTGGATCCCTGTTCTTCAGATGCAGAAGTATCATTCCATCGCTGAAGTAGCGATCGAGCTTCAGAAAGTGGCGGCTAAGAAAGCGGAGGATCTGAAACAGAAGAAAACAGAGGAGGAGGCGGAGGAAGATCTGAAAGAGGTGGTGGCGACGGAGGAAGAGGAAGTGAAGAAAGAGTGTTTTAACGGCGAGAAAGTAACGGAGAATGACGTAAACGGAGATGTAGAAGACGTTGAAGATGATTCACCAACTAGTGATATCACTGATTCAGGTAAGTAAAAAAAAACTTCACAATTCTCAAAAGAAGTATATTTTTTTCTTGGATCCAGAATTTTCTATATAGTTTTACCAGAAACAATGATAGGTTTTCTCATATAATTATTGTTCTTTTGTTCATTTGAAAAAGCATATTCTTTGAAAGTTTGGTCATTTGATTCTTCTCTGTTCACTGTGTAAACTGGCTCTCTGTGGTTGGTGACGATTTTTTTTAAAAAACTTCATTACAATTATGAGAATGAGTTGAAAATAGTTGTTTTTTTTTGTATATATATATATATATATTTCTTGTTAAAGAAGAAAATAACAATATTTTATATTTTAGAATATATTTCTCAGACTAATTCAAGTTTCAAGATTTAAGTACGTGTTTCCCTCTACTGGATCCGAGATGTATTCTAAACAATTTTGACTTTTAATTCTTAATTAGTATTACTACTATTTTTATTTAAATTGTTTTCTTTATATATATATCAATCGTGAGATTTTGTTGCATCATTATGCCAGAGATTCGATTTTTAGAAATAATTTTACCAAATTAACCTGATTCTTTCTAAAAAAAGAAATCTTTATTTTTTATGTTCCACACTAATCAAATGACTAACACAGCCTGGTATTTTTAATACCATGTTTGGAAACTTTTTAGTTATATATTTTTGTAATAAAAAAATAATATATAGTTAAAGACGAATATTTCGCTGAAAACTAAGAAATTAATTTATGTTAGTTACTTTTAACGTGTGTGAAAAGATAATATATTATAAATTTATATGACTAAGTATAATTTATTAATATATTTTGTTGCCGGCTTTATAGTTGGTTTATAATTTTTTATTTCTTCACTTAACTTTGATCTTTTACACGAAACTAATTTTTTAGGACAAAATAATTGTAACGTAACTATTAGTGTTACTTTAGTTATGCAAAGTACGTACATATTAAAACAGGGTTCGAATCATAAAATCAGACCTTATTACTATATTAAAAGAATAAAAAATTAACACAAACTTTCATGAAAATTCGTACAAAAGTACAAATCTATTGTAGTTGTGTTGAAAAAGCATATAATCTGAAAAAGTTTCTCTGACTTCTAACAATGTAAAAATGGACCAAAAACGTCATAACGATGTCGTTTGGAATTAAAAGATTACAGTAGTAGGATTCCTATTCTCAATGTGGTTGTGTGTGTTAGTGGTAGTAGTAGTAGGCAACAATTTTGTTGTCTTGTGCTCTAGTTGATGTAACTGTTAAACGCATCAAAGGTATCAATCTCACATTGATTCGCGTGTGATGATTTTATTGCAATTTTTATTCTTTCTTCTTCGAATGGTGAGCTCATAGCAGCCGTTGGATTTAATTAAAACTTGAGTCGTCATCAATTATGGTCCCCACGATTCTCCGTGCCGCCCTTTAACTTTTCTCTTCTCGTCCCGAATGTTCGAATCCCTCACGACTCACGCGCACATTTTGGCTTTTTGCTTTTTGTTCACGGCCATAAAAATAAGTCAGAACTCTATAAAGGTTTTTTTTATTTGGTATAGATCTTTTTACCAGTCTAGTGAGTTTTTCTTCGTGATGTGTGGTATTTAATTTACTCGTGTTGAAAGTCGCATGTTTAGGTAAAGACACGTGGACGAACACAGTAGACTTTGTAGTCTTGTCTTGATGTCTTCTACATTGAAAGTCTCTGACTTTCTCTGATACATTTTACAAGGAAACTATTAGTAGTTCTTTAGAATGGTCCATGAGAATCAAATATCACATTTACTGTCATTACTTTAGTCGATGTGTTTCTCACTAAAGCCAAAGATTCGAAGCTCACATTAATTAATTGATTAAAAACACTAATTCAACTAATTTTTTTTGTAGTTAAGTATGAACAAAAACTTGAATAATTTTATGGTTTTTGTTACATAGGTTCTCATCAGGATGTTCACCAAACTGTTGTTGCGGATACTGCACATCAGATTATATGCCATAGCCATGAAGATTGTGATGCACGTTCATGTGAGATCAAACCTATCAAAGGTTTCCAAGCTAAAGAACAAGTCAAAGGCCACACTGTGAGTAGTGTGATAAGTTCGATTTGAGAGACATACATATGCATATGGTTATTGATAAATTAATGTTGTGGTGATATAGGTGAATGTTGTGAAAGGACTAAAGCTGTATGAAGAGTTACTTAAAGAAGATGAGATATCTAAATTGTTAGACTTTGTGGCAGAACTACGAGAAGCTGGCATAAACGGGAAGCTTGCAGGTGACTGACTTTGTCTTACGCTAAACACATTATAGGCTTTAAGAGTTTTCCGGTGCTTATACAAGATGAATGCAGGTGAGAGCTTTATACTGTTCAACAAACAGATTAAAGGGAACAAGAGAGAGCTGATTCAGCTTGGTGTCCCCATCTTTGGTCATGTCAAGGCGGATGAAAACTCTAACGACACCAACAACTCTGGTAAGGAATCGCTTGATCCGCAAGTTTCAGTCTAAATGGTTTGATCCATGTGGATGGCTTTGACCGATTAGAGTTTTTGTTGGTTTGTAGTTAACATCGAGCCAATTCCACCACTTCTTGAGAGTGTCATTGATCACTTTGTCACATGGAGACTCATCCCAGAATACAAGAGACCTAACGGCTGTGTCATCAACTTCTTTGAAGAGGTATATACATCTCCATGGATCACCATTCCTTTATGTTTCCGCTTTTCTTTAACCTTCGAGATTGCCACTCTTTTTCAGGGTGAATACTCACAGCCTTTCCTCAAACCACCTCACTTAGAACAACCAATCTCCACTCTTGTCCTCTCTGAATCAACAATGGCCTATGGACGCATTCTCTCAAGTGACAACGAAGGCAACTTCAGAGGACCTTTGACACTCTCTCTCAAACAAGGGTAAAAATAATATCAAAAACCTCTTTCTTTAACTCCAAGAAAAAGGTCGGTTTCGCTTCATTAACATTGTTTGACCTGATCTTTATAGATCTTTGTTGGTGATGAGAGGGAACAGTGCAGACATGGCAAGACATGTAATGTGTCCATCACAAAACAAAAGAGTAAGCATCACATTCTTTCGTATTCGACCTGACACATATCATAACCATTCACAACCCAACAGTCCTCGCAACGACGGTGTCATGACAATGTGGCAACCCTACCAAATGACACCAACTCCATTCCTCAATGGTTATGATCATTCAATTGACATGATGCCAAAACTTGGAGTCCTACGTCCTCCAATGGTCATGATGGCACCACCACCGGTTCAACCAATGATATTACCAAGTCCCAATGTGATGGGAACCGGTGGTGGTACCGGTGTTTTCTTACCATGGGCCTCTGTTAATAGCTCAAGAAAACATGTGAAGCATTTGCCTCCACGCGCGCAGAAGAAGCGATTACTTCCGCTTCCTCCTGCTGCTTCTTCTTCTCCAGCTGGAGGATCCACCTCTGAGCCTGTGATCACTGTAGGTTAATCCTATTCGACTTCTTCAGCAAAAAGAAAAAAAAACTTGGAATTGGTCTTTTTCTAAGCAATGCTCTGTTTCTTCTCTGTTCTGTTTCTTTTTTTGTTCTTTCAAATTCAGTTTAGGTTAACTCAGGTTTTATAGATAGAATTAAGTTTGTTACATCCCCCGAGGCATGTGTTTTCTACTTTGTGTACGATTTTATTATCAGTATATTCTCAAAATGTTACCTTTCATTGCTAGTTTTCAAACAAAATCAGATTATAGCACAACATCATCTCTTCAAAGCCACATTAAGCTTTTAGTGATTTCCATGTCGTTGTATTCCTTCACCTTTTACCAAAAAAAAAAAAAAAAAATTT
>Ga0041059_1003381_pt1 | contig 10967 bp, 9 predicted proteins | sample AraColnosormetaG_FD_56232 | JGI IMG/M metagenome (GOLD analysis project Ga0041059, IMG submission 56232) | Arabidopsis roots microbial communities from North Carolina, USA - Col MF nosort | ecosystem: Host-associated > Plants > Roots > Unclassified | place: USA: North Carolina | collected 2013-09-02 | reverse complement strand
CACTGTACAATTACTCTGTTATATACAAGTGTGGTATAAGATCTAACCAATACTAAACCGAACAAATATAATTAATCTAAACCGGCCTATGTACTCCAATATGCTGTCGCTGCTTTCAGTCACCAGTGACAGGCAAACGAACATTGCATTTTTAAATCATAACAATTGGAGACGATGATTTAACCGGTAATTCTGATGATTTAGTGACTATAGCTCCATTGTAAGAAATGACATAATTGTGACGCTTTTTTAGTCATTACTAGTAACGAATTAGTAACTATATTTTCGCTTTCAAATGTGACAGAAATGTGATGTTTGATAGTCACAAAATATGACGATTTTTTGACGATTTTTTTAGTCGATAAATGTGATGATTAAGTAACGATTTTTTAATCATCACTAGTAATGATTCAATAACTATATTTTCGTTTTAATTAGTGACAGAACTGTGACATTTTGTTAGTCACGATATATGACGGTTTTAAAACTCTCATTATAGTCGGTAAATATGACGGTATTATTTTTTTTTTAACACCAAACCAAATATATTAGATTATAAGAGTATTACATAATAATACATGATACATGAACCTATTCAAATACAACCATTAAATAAAATAATGGAAATTATACACAATTTCGATGAAAATGTGGAAGTGACCCTGCTTTCCAAACGGAAGTCTTACAGGCAACAGATGAAATCTGTTAAGTCCCCTTGTCATATACTCGTAAAAGGCTAATATTTTATAGATGAAACTCCCAAATGCTTTCTGCATCACTTTGATTAATCGAACACACCGATATATTGCTTGAGATGAATCTCGATCATGTCTTTTATAACACTCTATCCATCGTCGCCGGTTAGTGATCATGATTTCTTTTTCCATAGAACTTGAATAAATGGATCGTTGGACAGCAAGTACATCATCATCATCGGACCATGAATATGAATAAACGGATCGTTGGACAACGAGTACATCACCATCATTGGACCATGTCTTTGGAAGGAGGAAATTATCGTCGATGCCAGTTCCTTCACTCAAAAAAATTTGTCTATTGATTCCTGGATCAAATACCCAAATGACTTCTCCAAACCATAGATTTGAAGAAATTTCATCGGTTGAGAACCGGAGATTACATTGGTGAGAGCAACCACCAAAACCAAACTTTAGGTAAGGGAATACATCACGATTCAAATGAATCGACATGACATGGGAAAAGAGACATTGATGGGATGAATTTTCTGATTCGAATATGGCAACGAGTTTACTTGAAAATGGTAACTGTTTGTCACTGTTCTAAACATGACAATAAACACTGTCACTATTCGAAATCAGAAAGTAGATCGAACAGAAATCCGATTGATGAAAATGTCTCCCATCACAATTATTAAAAACAGAAGAAAAAAGAAGTAGAAAAGCAAAAAAAACTACCGACAAATGCCGGCAGCCTGTAAAAAACGAAACAGGAAATTAGTTTTGTTGGTCGCCTCTGTAGTCGCCGAGGGAGAGAGGGAAGTTATATGACGGTATTGTTATTTTTAGTTTTCGTCGCTGTTTGTGATAAAACAGTTACCAAATATAACGTCACAATATTTGTAACGTTTTTGATACGGAAAAAAATTATGACAAGTATATTGCAACTGTTTATAGTTAATCACAAATTCGTCATAATATTTTTATTGTTACAGATTTTTTGGCATAGTGACGAAATAATATATATCAATACAATTAATTTTTTTTTTTGGGTAGACAATAAAATTAATTCTTTTTGTAGTGAATTAAAACTTTTATGCGGTCCGTGGATAAAAGCTTTATGACTCCTAAAAAGGCATGACCAATATACACCAGAGAAAAATAACGTCCAAGTTAGACACGACTATCCCATAATTGAAATCAGATATTGTAATATATTTCAAGGAAAATGAAATGAGATGTCTCAGTAATCTGCATGATAAAGAACTATTAATCGAGCTAGTAATACCTGATTATAACGTGTCACGAATCATGATCGATAAACGAAGTACGTGGACTTTTTCTCCGAACACTTCAATGAATGGGTATTGACAAATTTAAAGTCCAAGGTCATCATCATTCGTGACCTTTATCTGCCTTATATTGGAACAAGAGATAAAAAAAAAATGCGACTATGCACCAGTATAACACTTTAAGTTTTATTGGATGTAATAAAACTTGTAGAATTTGTAGTCGGCGATCGGTCTTTCGGCACCATTTGGATCTAGGGATACCCAGGAGGGCTATTGCCTATTGTAAAATTCATTACTCCCTTATGTCTAAATTAAACAATGCTATATATATTATTATAAGTTAATACTTTTTGGTCTAAATTAAAGAATTATGAAACCACGTACCACTCAATATATATCGATGACATGCTAGTCAAGTCATAGAAAAGTTGTGAACACATCTAACTTCAGATCCAAAACTTAAAGTGTTGTCACAAGTTCTAATAAGAAGTTAAATTTTATTTACATGTGAACTTTTAAGTGTTGTCATAATAAGATGTTAGATTGTAATTATTAAATCTACAAATTAAGGTATTTTTGTGAAATGATAACTAGTGGATCGACCTATTTATCTTAAATATTAGTCAAGACATGACCTTTCCACTATGAGATATTGTTATCTCTGATACGTTTCTTCGAGATGGTGGCTCTAGTTATTGGTCCTGGTATATTCATGCGTGGATCATGCTTTGGTACTATATTACTTCCAATTCAAAACTAATTGGCAATGAATGAATTAACCAACTATCTGAAATGAATGTGGGATATTGTTATCCATAATACCAAGTTGACGACCTTCTAAAAACACATTTTGACTCAGTAAAAGATATGATATAGGAAAGAAAACAAAAACTCAAAACCAAAAAAAAAAAAACAGAAAATATCAGTCACATATAATTGTCCATGAAAAAAACTAGCCTAGACAGGTACAACCCAACTTTGGTTAAAGTATGCCCTTGACTTTTACTAATAGTTATTATGAAAGCAACGGTGATTGAGAATTGTCTACGCTGCATCCCAAATAGAAACTTTGGCTCATAGGGGTTAGGAATATCCTAGGTATTAGAACTATCTCTCCAATCATAGTACCAGTTATGATTTAGCCTCGATAACATGATTCGCTAGTTGAGCGATCTGCAACCTTGTACAATTACACAAATAACTTTTAAGATTGATACTCTGGAGCACCATAATAGGAACACCGATCTTCAATACTAATATATGGTTTGGCAATCCAGATATTTTTACGTTATTAAAAAAAATTGGTGTATAAACCATCCCATTTTTTTTGTTGATGACCAACACCTCGATGCTATATGAACTAAGATATATCTTTTCTTGACCTGTGTGTAGAAGGATCTAGAAGATCCACAAGTTAATATGAAGATATTGTAATATTTATTATATTGATATGTATAGATTTATTTATATCTTAGTTTAGAAAACCATGTTACTATATAAACATATGTAACCCAAAGCTTATGATTATGAGAGTAAATATAACTTCTTCCAATTCTAAACTCTCATCACATTATCATGTTTATATTTACTCTCATAATCTCATAATGTGTTTCTGACTACCATGTAAATCAATTGGGCCAAGTCCCAACTGACCTCTTAAACAAATGTGTTTATTGTTTCTAAGAAAAATCGAATTCGGATCTGGAAATTTTACCTTTCACCAAATACTACGATAAAATTTGTCAAATGTCTCCTCCAACGCTTCCTCTACCAATAGACTTAACTACCGATAAAATTTGTCTAACGTCTCCTCCAAATATAATCACTTTACCTCCAAAACACTTATCAGCTTCGGATTTCACAACATCAATGAATACTACGATCTAACGTCTCTTAAACAATGTTTACTGATCATAGGAGTCTCTGTCTCACACGATTAGATTAGCTCTCCTGATCAATTCGCCCAGATCAGAATCCGATATTATCGAGTACATAGTAACCTCATATGAATTTTTAAAAAATCAAAAAGATCTTAAAAGTTAAAATTGAACACCAGTTTTAAACTTGACAAAATTAAGATTTTCTTCCTAACCGGGAAAACACTCCTAAGAGCATAATCTTGTCTTTTGTAGATTATACCGTGTTATGTGAATGTTTGTGTGAGTAAACATGAGAGAGTAAGATATCAGCGAACTTAGAGAAATCATTTATAAATAATATATAGGGGATGAGTATATTTTCTAAGAGTAAATTGTTGCACGATAGGGATACAGACAAAAACAAAAGCAATGAATTGAATAAAAATGGAGGAACCCTTTCATGAATCTAATCAAGCCCCTTTTCTTCTTCTTTCAAAGTTTCAACTCTTAACGCCGCCTAAATCTACAAATCACCTCACATTGTTTTCGTATATACCTCATCTGGTTGTCGCCACAAGCAACAGACTCGGTCCCAATGTACAACAACATCTGGATCTTCTTGTAGCAGTTTCCAAGTCACTGGAGCAAAGAAAAAGTGGCTTTTCTCCATGTGAATATAGCAGTAGAGTCTCAAAGTACTATACACGACGGATACAGCTTGGTACAACATAGAGTTGTTTATTGTATTGCTGCTTGTATAAGGTTTCGCTTCTCGTCTGATCTGTGACGGAACAACTTTGCAATTTTTCTTCTCTCACAGTCCTGAAATCCAGATGAGGAAACAAACAAAACATAAGGAAACTTAGAAATCTGGTTCTCGATACTCGTAACTACTCAGACCTAAATATGAACCTAATTCATAATTCCACAAATCCATCGGTTGTGTTTTATCCATGAACAAGAGCATCGGTTTTGAGACCCTCTCTGTTCCATAGGATATGGTTCTTATACTAACCAACAGGGATTCAACACATATTCGACCTGGTATTATCATTTTCTACTGACAGTTCAATCGTTACATAGTTTCATGACCAATATCAATGACTCAGGTTACAACCATTACATATTACCACGGGCTCCATGACTAGACAAATTACTGCATTCGATGTTTGGCTCTATTACTAGTTTATAGGAGGACTTCAGTTCATATCATGTCAAGAGCACTTTTGACATTACAATTCTAAACCCAGCTTACACACATGGAGGCAAATCAATAGTTTAGATAATCATGAAGACTTTTCAAAAAAGAGATCTTTACCTTGAACATGTGAAGATTAAATGGTTTATCAGGATTCATCCTTCTTAGTTTCTGGTAAGTATAGGCAAAGCTCAGCTGGTCCCGGGGAGTGAAGCGTTCCACTTCATTGAACCAAAGACATGAGAATAGGTTCGACATGGGAGTATGAGCTCGTACTATGAAAGACCCCTCTGGAACATCTTCAGATAAGATAAAAACAAAAAAAGACGATTGTAAATTTATAAGCAAGCAATCCGTACAAAAGTATTGTACGCATGACCAACACCAGGTAATGATTCGACCCACAAAATGCATATAACCTAAATGCTGGAATAACTATGAAGATACTGTTCCTAAGGATCCAGTTGCTAGTGTGAATAATCATGAACCTTATAATACTAGATAAGATTTCAAAACCCTGTGTGCTTGTTATGAGTAAACCCATTAGCAGTTAAAGACACTAACTAATGAAAACACTCTCCAAGGAAGGTACTAATCCTGGTTTATATCAGTCAATACACAGATCCTTACTGCTAGGAAGAAGCTTGAACGGATCCGAAGCATTGAATCTGGTCAGCCCATCAGCCTTGTAAAACTGAAACTGTTGATTAATAACAGTATGGTTATACTTGTTCAGCTTCTTGTTTTGTGCAACCTCTTCCCATAAACAATGACGGTCATAGTGATTGGATATAGCATACTCGTGACCTTTACGCCATAGGAAGTACTCCAGAATGAGTAGTGGGTCCAACTGAAGTCGTAACTTGCTGTCCAACCAGATTGAGTACCTGGAAGAATATAAACCATGTGAGTTTCTGTGTGTGGGTTGATACAAATGACAGATCTGGTCTGACTTGAGAAAATTTTCAGCGGGTATTGCATGTCACATTCCAAAGCATATTTCCAGAGAACCAGTTTCAAGATCTAATCGTCAATGTATTTCACATTTAACCTTTGTCTTTGTAGCTCAGAATGAAAAGTATACACATGCTTTATAACTGATGTTATTTCCGGTACTTTTTTCAATTATACTTAATTATGAGTCACTGACCTGTTCTCTACATGCAACTGCTGGAAAACATATGTGCTAGTCAGACCCATCAAAATGAGAGTTATCGTTATGACATGAGACTCACCTTGCTGATGGGAAAAGTCGGTGTGGCAACATTTTTGGTATTTTTCCTACCCTCCGCATATCTGCGTAAGGAAGATTCTTCACGACAACCAACTTCCACAGACCAATGAATCCTGCTCTGTCTGGGGCATGTCCTTCTGCAGAAAGTGTTTGCATGGTAATCTCGTCCACGAACACAATGAAGCATACATTTTTTCTCGACAACCGACTTATCTAAATGAAAAAAGAAAAGAACTAAGGTTAGCATAGGTAACAAAAATAGCATAGCCATGAATCAAAAGGAAAATACGAACACAACAGATCAAATATGTCTTCTGAGGTTCTTGAGGAAGCGATTCTAACAGATGGCTGTCCGTGGTTGATGAAAACACCCACAAAACCAACTTTCAGATGCCAGCTATCTAAATATTAGTAACACACAATTTGTGTACCTAGCTCAAAACTGCTCAATTTAATCTTATTCCCAGCAACTAGTCTACAACAACATCCACAGTTCAACACATGCCACTCGAACTCAAAGATAACTCAAGTCGCAACTCGCAAGTCTCTGTTACTGACTATGTAAGCTTAGGGCCAACGTATGGGAGGTAGGCTACTCTAAACATACACAACTCACTGGTCATAGTTTCCAAATCTTAACATGGAAAAGAAACGACCACAACATAAACATAATCTAAACGATGGACAGAAGCATACCATTTTGTTGGCAGGAGGCCTCAAACGATCAGAATTGCCAAAGATGCATGAGCTAACAGCGATGTGGCATCTACTGATATAATTAGTATCATCTTCTGTCAGGTCAAACCCAGTGCTTGAAGATCCTTTGGGACCTTTGACAAAGCCGCAATGAATTTTCTTGTCTTGAGCCACGAAGGAATCTTCTCGCTCCTGTAAACTCTGATGACCTGCAAATCTAGGCTCCCACTGTTCTTCTTCATCAGGCTTATCTTCCTTCTCTATGTACTGTAAAGAAAATCTAGCAGATTTTCGAGTATTCAAGGGCTCCACTATTGGTTGACTAGAATTCAATAGCTTCATTTCACATGAACCTGAAAGATATGAACAACAAATGAATGATGAGCAGCAAATACCCACACTGACTTCACAACCAAGCTGATCACAAATTATCACCTGAAGATCTGCGACGACCTCTTCTTTTAGTATCAGATCGTGATGTTTTCCCAGACTTACCACCCTTACTAACAAGAGAAGAATCCCCAAGTGACATTTTTGAAACACCTCCATCATCCTTGTCCACATTCTCTTGCTTGGTCACCAAATGAACAACCTTCTCTTTATGCACCTCTTCATTATCATCCTCATGCCCAGAATCAACATATTCATCCCCATCATGAGAATCAATCGCATCATCATCCTCACGATCCCTATCAACTCCCTCATTGTTTTTCTCATGACCACCTTTCCCAAGCGTAGCTTTATACTCAGCTTCATACATCTTCAACTCATTCCTTCCAGCTTCATTATACAAACCAATCCCCTTCACAGGATTATGAACTTGTTGTACATCCTTTTTCACTTCATCCTCATTATAATCATCATCTCTTCTTCTATCATCTTTATCCCAATACCTCGAATCTCGTCCATGAATCACTGAACCTTGACCAAACTCAAGCACTTTCGAAGGATCTAATCTAGTCACATTCGTCAAAAAATCACCCTCATATGAATCAACAAATCCTGCCCACAACACAACTCTAATCAAAAACAATCTAAGGAACTTCAACAGAAAGATCCAGAGAACAAAAAAAAAACTGACCTTTATCATCGTAGCTATTATAAGTAAACCCAGAGATATAACAGTAAGCGAGAACAGTAACAAGAAGCACAAAGCAAAGAACAAACACAACAGAACCGATTCCAAGTCGACGAATCTTATCAGCTCTCACGGATCTTCGCCACCTGTTGTTGTTACCTTTAGTAGCTCCACCGACGCCGTTTCGGATCCCGATCGTTACGTGATCAGAAGAAGCTCCTCCGCCGTTGCCGCGAACACTAAATCTATCTGTTCCCGATTGTCTAAATTGAGCCATTTTAGCATTGTCGTCGTCGATGAGCACTCTCTACCAAATATATATATACACAGAGACGCGAGAAGAGTGGTGGTGAAGGATTTGTGTGAAGTATGGTTGAAGCAAGGTTTTTTGGGGGAAGAGTTTGGTTATAGTTGTTCACGGACGAATTAGATCGATTTCGCCATTAAAGTACAAAAATGTGATTAGGTGAGAGAAAGGAGAAGATGCAGATGAATGCGCGTGATCGGCGACGCGCTTCCGGCAGAGATTAAACTTTATACGGTTGTGTGTGTGCTTCTGGATCTGTGTATAGGAGGAGTCGGCCGCTAGATCTGACCCGACCCGATTTCTTTATGGATCATTCGGTTTTCTGGTTTTTTTTTTTTAATTTAAGGAGGAAAAAAAACAGAGGAAATATTGGTGTTTTCTTTTTTACTCAACATCAACTTCATTAGATCATCAAATTAAGTAGGTGTTGGATGAGAGTTATGTTATACATTAATGGTGTTGAATAAGAATAATCAATTAATTGTTGGAGCTTAATAAATCAAGTGAACAAGAAGAAGATATTGGGTCGTTTATGCATCGGGTTTAGTAGGCCTGGGCATTATATCTGAACTCGAAGAACCGAACCGAATCTGACCTGAAATATCTGAATCCGTTCTACTTCGGTTCCAACTAATTACCTGATCGGATTCTGTTTTCAAATAATTGTGGGTATCGGGTATTACCCGAACAGAACCCGATATCCGTGAGTATTTTTTATACCCGAACATATATATACACATGAGGACATATATACATTGATTGGATTATGGAACAAGCTCAAAATAAGGTTTACATCTTGTTTCATGTTATTATCTTAAAGAAAAACTTGTTATAATTCAGGTCTTTTGGGTTTTACGGATACTTTTATGTATATTTGGATATATTTGGATAAAGTTTGGGTAAGTAGTATTCAATCCGAAATAGTTTTGGTTATTTATCGAGTTTTTCAACAAATACCCGAATTATTCAGATCTGAAGTAAATCCGAACCGAATCCAACCCGAAAGACATGACCCAAACGCGACCCGAATACCCAAATGCCCAGAGCTATTGGTATCGAATTTAGTCGGTTTAGTATTCAGTTTAGATTGTAAAACGACTAAAACATTAGTATGATCTAAACCGACGTTTGTGGATTATGAGGATTGGAACTATGATTTGAGATATAAGTTATGAACGAACAAAAACAGACGAAGGCATTTTATTACATGACAAGTGAAACGAACTTTGTTTTCTGTGTCATGCATGATATTGGCGTTAAAAACACACGAAGGTGATGTCAGGTTACGCTACGTCCCGACTTACTGTAGTCCCCAACTCCCAAAAGGAATCTTTATAAGCAACATATCAGTTGAATAACAAGTGAGATTTAGTCGAAATTACAAATAATTCATATCAAGGCAAGCAAGTTTTACTAGACCAAACAGAACCGCGCTTACCAACAGTTTGGTATGGAAACTAGACACTACTAATCTTGCTATTGCTTGGCAATAACCATTAGAGAACAAGTCTCATCTATGTGTCCAATTTAACTTCAATCTTAGGAGATTTTTCAAGAAGAGAGCTTAGCTCAGTAACATAGCTACCCCAGTCACTTGTGGCATTAACACCCGAACCAGAAATCCCTTCCTTTGTAGTCAGAGCTCCATAAAACCGCTTCATTGCGACTTCAGTCGAAAGAGCATGCACATAACTGTGTAATCTCTGAAACTTCTCTCTAGTTTCTTGCTCATCGATAAGCTTTTCTCTAAGCTCATCCGGGAGGAAAGCCAGCACATTAACCATATTAGAAAATTGAACCAATATAAAAGAGACATGTGTCTCATATATAAATCATCAAGCCTCTTAGCTAAGAGTTTTTTCTAATTCTCTCTCTTCATATTCTACTTTCATATGCATAAGAACTATCTAAAAACCTTCCATTGAGGATGCTCTAAGCCTAAACAATCCAAGCAAACACAAGAACTCCGCTAAACAATGAGAACAAATTTGTAAGAGTTCTTTGGCGAAGACGATCCCTAATTCATTATGCATGCCAAACTGTGATCCTTTCCTTGCGGAGAGAACTGCTGGAGCTGAAGAGAAATTGCCTGCTCAAAAAAGCATGCCTAGGTAAAATTTGAAAAGTTACATCATATGGTCATTTCTTTAAAATAAAGATTGGTGGTTCTATTCAATTTGAAAAGATTTGGCGAATAGGTCTGTTTGGCAACGCTTTCTCTTGAGTTGGTGTAGAAGTCCATGATTGTCAATGCGTTTTTGCGTTAGTTCTCGGAGAAGTTGTAGGTTTCTATCTTGAGGTTTTGTGGACGGGCCTCAAATAGATATGCTCGTGGTAACTAGGATGAGGATTCCAGTTCTTCGGTTCTGTGGCAACCACGCAAATTTCTGAGCTTTGCGGACTCGGAATCGGTGTTTTTAAGTTATGTAGGTTGCTTTATTCCGTTTCTAGTATTCTTTGTAATATCTGTCAAAAATCGAAAATGGTGTAAAATTTAACCTTTTATCAAAAAAAAATGATTTGGTGGTTTTTCTTTAAAAATAAATAAATATATTTGGTGGTTTTTTTATAAAACAAACAAAAAAGTTTATTAAATTATATATAGAGC
>Ga0041059_1003380_pt1 | contig 10967 bp, 14 predicted proteins | sample AraColnosormetaG_FD_56232 | JGI IMG/M metagenome (GOLD analysis project Ga0041059, IMG submission 56232) | Arabidopsis roots microbial communities from North Carolina, USA - Col MF nosort | ecosystem: Host-associated > Plants > Roots > Unclassified | place: USA: North Carolina | collected... | reverse complement strand
CTTGGCCGGTGTATTGACGACCACTCTCCCACTTAAACATCGTTTAGGCTTGCCAACCCTCGCGATATTTAAATGTTGTGCCGACTCGGACTAAGTCATTATCAATCATTACTCGCAATTTGTACAAGAAAACCCAATTTATTTCATAAGTATAAATATTACACAACATGTTACCAAACATTTATAAGTTTCATGGCCAGGGCCTAGCGCCAAAAGCACGATACATAATAGAAACATACTTGTTTTACAAAAGGCACAAAACTACTTCAGGTTTCCTAATGTCCACCACGCCCTCTATTTCCCACTACGGGTTTCCTGCAAAACAAGTAGAATCATGAGTAATCTAAGATTACTAAGTGAGCTCGGGATTCCCTGCAGCAAACATTAGTTTACCCCAACCCAAATACCCAACATGAAACACGCAGCATAGAATGGCAACGAAATGTAGCTTGCCGAAGCAACTACATAAATATGCAATGCATTAAGACTCCAGTTTTATTAAATCTTTTAAATAGGGCCCGATATGCTGCCTTCAAATCTAATACCAAACACACACTCCCGTGATCTCCCGCGTTACAACCACAAAGGTATGCAACCGGAGCATCACTACCAAACGCTACACCGTCGTGTAGACACTCGGCCAGGGATAGCATAAGAATCTAAAGATCACATATGCAATCTAATATAACCATTAACACAATTCATATAACTCATGAAATCAATCAAGAATGCATGAGAATATGATTATGAAACTTAAACCATTATCCAGAACTCACTCAGTAACCAACAGAAAGCTTCTAACGATTCGGGCAGAGTTCTCGACTATGGGACCCTAACATGGATCGGACGGACGGTTTAAACTCGGCAGCCTCTCACTCCCGCTAAATTTCTCTTCACAAATCAAATGGGGTCGAGTTGGGCTTTTAAAGGCAAGGGAATGGCGAGTCAGCATGTCCACGTGTCAAGAGTACGAGCGAGTTACCAATCCACATGTCATCTACCCACGATGACACGCTTGCTACTCAAGCGGATGAGTGACACGTGGCCTCCTAAAATTCGGCTCCAAGCAACTAAAATTCGGCTCCAAGCAACTTTGCTTGAGCCCCAAGTTAGCCGAGCCACCCGTCCTTGGCGCGGTCAATGGTCGGTCAACGCCCGGCGGAACAAGCTTTCGCTCGTGGCACGCCCGTTCTTGCCCAAACTTGCCCATTCGTGCATATTCTTGCCCAAACTTGCACATTAATATTCAATTTGGTTTTGGGCACCTAAGGTCAATTGGCCATGCATTCAGGCAAATTGCAAAAATTCGGACTCTTGCCGGTGGCCGATGTCCTTACGGGGGTCATTACACTCACCCTATAAATAGAGCCATAACCCACTTAGTTAAACCTTAGAAGCCTTCACTCCAAAATCTGTCCAAGACGAGAGAGAAAGAGAGATCGTTTGAGTCCTTAACCCGAGAGAGAGAGAGATCGTCCGAACCTTTGGTTTAGGGAACGAGAACGGCCTTTGATTTGGGAGGAGTGTCTCGAGGCTCAGCATCTTCTTGTCAAAGAGTCACACTCCGATCAGTCTTCTCGTTACTGGGCGAGGAGGAGGAGATACAATGACAGGTGGAGGAGGACCCATCGATCGAGATAGAGGAGATGATCGAGGAGAGCGATCAGTCTAAGCCTTTGATTTATCCCTCCGAGGAGAAGAACTACCACGAGCTGGTCTCTCTCTCTTCTTTTGAATCAAGTCAGCAATTGGTTCGCTGCTCAACCCACCTCGGGAGAAAGGCCGAGGAGAATTACGACAGGGAGATCGATCTCTTCGAGGTAAGCGACCGCGACGACCCTCACGGTGAGGAGTAGGTCTGAAAGCACCGACAGATTTGGCCCCTTCGGCACTGCCATCATCAACCAGCAGAGTCCTGCTGTATTCCTTCTTGTCAATCACGGACGTGAGGAACGATTTGTTTGCTTTACAAGCCTTGGCCATCGGCTTAGCCAAAGTTTTGCACCGGGAAGCGATAGCCCGGGCCGAAGTCCCGTGGAGTATGGGAGGAGGCGGTGGAAGATGATTGAGTTGTCCAGGGGGACTCATTCTGAGATTCCAGTTAGCTTTGATAAACCGGTTGAGGGTAAACGAATTCCAAAGGGTTTCGCCTTCGATAACAACTTTGAAGAGCTCGATAAATTCTTCGGTCGGAAGGGTAAGAGCAATGAAAGCTGCAAAAGGTAAAACAAACAGTTCGGGTTAAGGAAAAATGAGTAAGCAAACAAAAGGCAAATATATTTCTGCCCTAATTTCTACCAGGTTTCGTGGACCATTTCGATGGAAGCACTTCGGAAAGGCTCCCAATCGAAGCAGGGGTCTTCTTTATGAAGAACCAGGTATGATGCTAGTGTTCGTCTTTGTTCGGGAGTTGTGTGAGGTTCCTGTTGGCATTTGGGTATGCCGAGAAATAACAAACTTTCTTTGATGAACACTAACACTAAGAAGCTCGTTCAATTCGGGAACTCCAATAATGTACCCAGCCTCCGCCGCTACGGTGATGAGCCCTAAAATGGTTCGGAGAAAGTTGGGGGTTAGTTGGGGCAGCGCAATTTCAAGGGCGGCTAGATATCGGACAAGGGCTTCGGGTAGAGGAAAGGTCAGCCCGCAACCCTTGAATTAGATCTCGTAAACGCAGAGAATCCGGGACGATGGTCCTCCGACGATCAATGAAACGTTCTGTGAAGCATGCGAGAGGTTTAAAACCTACACCACTCAATGTCCCCATCACGGTTTCAAGAAGGCTTCATTACTGAGCATCTACAGAGGAGCTTTACCAAAAATCAGAATGCTACTCGACATTGCCTCAAATGGAAACTTCCTGAACAAGGATGTCGCAGAAGGATGGGAGTTAGTCAAAAATCTAGCACAATCTAATGGGTGCTACAATGAAGACTATGATCGCTCAGAGAGAGGAACTAGAGGTAGTGAGGATAAATAGAGGAAAGATATCAAGGCTCTGAATGAAAAGCTAGACAAGCTGTTGCTGGCTCAGCAGAAGCATATACACTACATCACTGATGAAGAGCACTTCCAAATGCAAGAAGGGGGGAATGATCAAATTGAAGAGCTGTGCTACATTCAGAACCAAGGAGGGTTCAACAAGGGCTACAACAACTACAAGCCCAACCCAAACCTCTCCTAGAGAAGCACTAATGTAGCTAACCCCCAAGATCAAGTGTATCCACCACAACAAAATCAGTCTAAGCCATTTGTTCAGTACAACCAAGGTTATGTCCCTAAACAACAGTTTAATGGAGGCTACCGATAGCAAAATCCACCACCAGGGTTCACTCAACAACCACAACAAGCACCAGCAGCTCAAGATCCTGAAATTAAGATACTTATTCAATAGATCATTCAAGGATAAGCTACTGGAGCTATGGCTTTTGAAAAGAATATAGCTGAATTACACAACAAGATCGATTGTTCTTACAACGATCTAAATGTCAAGTTCAAAGCTTTGAATTCCAAAGTCAAGTATGTGGAGAGTCAATTTGCATCAACCTCTGCTCCGAAGCATCCTCAGCAACTTCCAGGGAAAGTAGTTCAGAATCCTAAGGACTATGCTACTGCAAATGCTATCAACATCCACCAAGAAGATGAGTCTCCACCAAGTCATCAGACTCCCACTACTGAGGACAATATGATTCAAGAAGGGGGGGATTCAACTCAAATTGATGCACTTGTCATCCAACAATTCATCTGGACTATAGAGCACACACCTTTACTGAATACTCATCACTCTGAAAAACATTTCAAAAGAGAAAAACTCAAGAAGGATCAGAATCAAGAGATGATTAGTAGAGTCATCACTCAAGAAGCTTACAAGAAGAAAGTCATCCAAAAAAAGCTTGGTGATCCTGGTTCATTCACTCTGACATGCTCTCTAGGATCATTGACATTCAATAGGTGCCTTTGTGATTTGTGAGCATTTGTTAGCCTTATGCCCCACTCTACAACTAAAAGGCTAGGGATCATGGAATACAAGTTCTGCAACTTAGCCTTACTCTTAGCTGATGGTTCTGTTGCACATGCACATGGTCGAATAGAAAATCTGTCTGTCAAGATTGGAAATGTTGAAATACCTACAGATTTTGTGGTATTGGACATAGATGAAGAGGGAAAGGATCCCCTGATCCTAGGCAGACCATTCTTAGCTTCAGCTGGAGCAGTCATAGATGTTAGGAATGGAAAGATTGATCTAAGCCTTGAAAAGAGTATCAAGATGAGATTTGACATTAGCAAAGCTTTAGGGAATCAACAAAAGGAGGTCAGAATTTTGGGATTCAGAACATGGATGTTGATGAAGAAACAGAAGCTGGAACCCCACCAAGAGTTAGCTATACTTCTCAACTCAGCAAGTTGAAGAGAACTTTTGACCACAAGAAGAGAGCAATTGAAAGGTTAGCTTAGACTGAAGATCTTACAGAAGATGACTGGTATGAGATGAGAAAAATATTTAAATGGCAAAGCAGAGTCATAGAGGGATTATCTTCAAGGGTGATGAAGCTGAAAGATCAACTATGGATGTTTGAAAAAAGAGTTAATAAGTATTCAATGAGTATTGATCCAGAGAATATGGAAACTGCACTAGCTATCAAAGAGGACGAAGATTTCACAACAGAATGGTTTGCACCAGAAGATTAGAAAGGAGTTCACTTAGAGGAAAGAAGCTTAGAGAGCAAGTTGTTGAGTGAGAAGGAAATTCCTATTCCGATATATTCTCTAGGAGTGCCTAAACTGCCCACCAACCCCTCTGTTGAAGAAGAACACTAGATTCTTGATTATGTTGCTGAAGAACTCCTAGAGTTTTGGATTGGATATAAAGCTCAGGAGGATACAATTGGAAAGTTAACTCATAAGATGGAAGAGTTAAACAACACCATTCTAGAACTTCAAGAAATGGTTAAAGGCTACACCAGTTTTGAAATTGAGGATTGGTCAAAGGAGCCTGGTTCAGAAGAAGAAGACTACTCTAATGTTCAGAAAAAAGCTTATTTTGAAGAAAGATCAAATGAGTACTCATCCTTCCATATGTCAAGAGAGGATGCAGAGTATGATTCAGGCACTGAAAATTCAACCACTGAAGATGAGGATTTCTTTGTTCCTCTCTTCAACCTTTTTTCAAACTAAGCTCTGTAAGAGTCAAGCTTAGTGACTTAAAACAAGCTCGCAATTCTCTATCTCTCACAACCCTCTGCTTCACCTCCGCCACTCGAGGCACAACTAAAGCCTGCATTGGTACCACACCTTGTAACCGCTCCAACAACTGTCTCAGTAGGTCCGCCAAGCCAACCTCTGGAACCTGGGCTCCTCCGGCTGCGGCACCCATCACTCCTGGGCCCTCAGCACCAACAACATGCACACCGGCACCGACATCAGCTCCACCAACCCCCACTCCGGCTGCACCAGCTATATCGGCACCAAGACCGTCCCTAGCCCCAGGCTCCACAGACTCAGGCTGCGAACCCACACTTTGCTCAACTGTGGCACTATGGACATCATTCTCGTCGGTACCCTCGAGGACTCGTCCACTACCGCAATCATGACCACGACTAAGCCCACGTCCACGACCACAAACTCCAGCTCCTCTAGCCATCTGAGCTACCCAAGAACAGAAAGCTAAGAAACTGGAACAAACAAATATATCATAAAAAACTTACCGTGGAATCTCATTTCAGGCTCGGAGAGGATGATACTAGGACTTCAACAACACACAATTGACTAAACACTCCATAATCAATCCTCAGTATGCTAACACCCTAGCTCATCCCGCATCAATCATCAGGAAAATAATCCATTAATTAATTTTTCTACACATCCTATAACCGTGATCGCTCTGCTACTAAATTGAAACAACCCATCCCAATTTTTTTTACAACCGTTAGCTAGTGATCCCATACTCACTAATCTACCTAGCAGCACTCATCAACAACAATAGCGAATAAACATCGAAAACGATTAAAGCACTTCATTAATTAACCAACAATTGTCACAATAGAAATCTAAATCTCAAGAACCATAAAACAAGCAACCTAGGTGAAAGTCCTAACCAATTGTCCAGAACTAACAACCTAGCGATAACATAAAACGCGGCGACGATAACATCACAGCGAGTGCCTAGATCATCCTCTCTATCTTGCCACGATCCACAGTCACACTTTGCCTTTACCTGCATCAACAATACAAATGAGATGCGTAAGTATTATCATAAAAACATAGTGAGGCAATCCTCCCATCTACGAGCTATACACACAATCAAATAAAGGTTATAACCACAAATAAAACATAACAAACCAGTCATTGAACAGTTCACCCAAAAACACATCACCACACCTACAAATCATCACACAAAACAAGTCATACAAACCAATCGCTCAGATATGCTCATGGTCACGCACTCACCTTAACAAGTTGATTATAACAATAAGGAGAGACTCTCCATGCGTTTGAAACAGTCCAGAAACGTCTGTTAACTATCAAATCCCTTTGGTGAAAAGCTAGCCTTAGACGTCACGAAGCTTCCCACGAAATCTCGTGCCAATCAGAAACCACACAAGAGCACGATCTCAGTTACAATCCCGCTGGTCCTAACTCGCGTCTGAGAAAACGTGTCTCGCGAAACTTTGACAACGATTTGATATGTCGAAACTGTTTCCTTCTAAACCCTAACGATTCTTGTCCTTCTCCTTCTCTCTCTTTTTCTCCTTTATAGAACGAAAAGTGGCTAGCCAAAGCCCTAATTTTGAGTTTCCTTCTCTTATAGGCACACTCTAGGGTTTCCATTAAACCAACCGATTAAACTGGACGATTTAAACACAAACTCTAACCGATTTTCCGGTTCACGGGCGTTACAATCATACATGGTATGCTTATGACTTTTTCATGTTCTTTGAGCATTTATGAAACATTTCTCTAGTCATTGTATCCAAAAGTTGCTAACTGATTAAAATGAAATATTGCATGCTAACTTACAAGAAAAACAAAAGATCATATTTTTATTTTTGAGTCAACTGAAATTTGCCTACTTTGCTAATTATCTTTATTACTTATTTCTCAGATGTAAGATGAATGAGATAAACATCTTCCAATACGATCTTTTGGAAAATAATAATTAGTTGAAAGCCTTGTCACTTGGCTTTTCTTAACCAAAAAATATCTTAGTTTATTATATCAACCTTTTCCCAATTTTAAGAATCACTAACATTTCGAGAAATTTGATATTCCTTAAAATCATCAGCTTTGTCATCTTCATCTCGTTCTTATTCTCATTTATATTTGTATTCTTTTCAAACTTATGCTCACCTTCGACTCCATCTTTACCAATATTTCTATCTTGGATATTTTCTGGAATATCAGTCTGATTACCGATCCAGAAGATGTCACGCTAAAATGTGCTCTGGACTTGGGTGTGTCTAACTAAGGAAGATATCCTTGGTTGGCATTTCACAAAATCTGGAAAATATACAGTTAAATCTGGATATCATACGGCGCGGTTAAAGACTTTGGATGATAACTCTTCTTTTATTGGCCTAGACATCAAAGTTTTAAAAGCATACTCATGAAAAGTACAGTGTCCGCCCAAGTTATGTCACTTTTTGTGGCATATTTTAGCGGGATGTGTACGAGTAACAGACAATCTACGAAAACGCGGTATAAATTGTGAGAAAGGATGTAGCAGATGTGGTGCTCTAGAAGAAACCATTAACCACACGCTTTTCTTATGCCATCATGCGAGTAAGATTTGGGCACTTTCACAGATACCTACGGTCCCATAAAAATTTCCTTATGCATCTATTTATGCATATTTAGATCATTTATTTCGGCACATACATTCGAAATTCGAATAATCTTCATTTCCATGGATAATTTGGTATATTTGGAAAGTAAGGAATGAAAAAATCGTTGAACATATGGATAAAGATCCTCTAGAGATCATACACATGGTGGAAAAAGAGTCAGACTCGTGGAAGTCCGCTCAACTTGAACTTTACAATGAAACTCATGGTTCATTCAATTTGGAAAATCATAATTGATTGCGGCATTTTCTATTAGAAAACAATTATTCAGGATATCGGTGTTTTGTGAATGGATCTTAGAAAGATAACGACAAGTTTTTCGGCTTAGGATGGTATTGTACATCATCAAATGGAGAGACACCAACCATGGGAGTTGCCAATTTCAGAAGAAGTCTATCTCCATTACATGGAGAGGTGGAAGCTCTCCTCTGGGCGATGAAGTGTATGCTTGTTGTCGACAACCAAGATGTAATATCTTTCAAACTATATATCTATCAAACCATTGAAATGCTATCATTACCTATAATTCCAATCGAATCAAGCTCATTATATTCTAACTATATATCTTTCAAACCATTTATATTCACTGTCCTGTGATGACGCTTATTTGAAATGTAGTTACCAAAACAATCAAATCCGTATCTACTATGTTTGGAAGTTACATTCAAGATATGCTAGTATCTACTTAACATATTCAATCGACTTCAATATAATGATATTGATCAAGCCGCATATCCAGTTTCATATATTTGCAGAGAATATTCACAGATTGATTCGAAAAAGATTACGCCTACTCTATAATCTAAAATCCTATACAATCTCACAACACTATAAATATACTCTATATTGCATACCATTTCTACACATTGCAGTCTATCAAGAAATCTTTCCATTTTAAAATAAGAAACTTTGCTTACCTTTCAAATGGCTGCCTCTTTTGCTTTCCTGAGAGATGTTCGACCATACAAGAACTCATGGCGTGTCCAAGTGAAGGTGCTTCACTCTTGGCGTCAATACACTAGCATGACTGGTGAAACACTCGAGTTAGAGTTGGCAGACTCACAAGTAAGTTAAATATACATTTTTGAGGCATTTGAATGCTACCAAATATGCACTATGTTATTTTCATGTGCTAATTATATGTTTTCTGTTTATACTAGGGTGTCAAGATTCATGCATCAGTTAAGAAGGACTTGGTTAGCAAGTATGTGAACTTGAGATTCTGGAGGCTAACAACAAACCTACCACAAAGCTTGACTTCGAATTAAGGGACGACACGTAAGTCTATGTACCTATGTTTTAAATCCTCAAGAATGTAATTTGGTAGGCAATATCTCTGATATATTGTTTGGTTTAGTGCTGAGCGAATGTCCTGTACTTTATGGGGAGCATTTGCTCAGAGTGTTTTTAGTACATGTGAATCTGCTGATGGTCAAATGGTTATTTGTGTTCTGAGATTTGCAAAGATTAAGTCTTACAAAGGTACATGTCTACTCTTAACTTTCTTGATTCTACTCATTGATTATAACATTTATTATAATAACTAAAATTAAATTTATAATGTATGTAGGAGTTAGAACTTTGTAAAACTCTTTTGATGCATCTCAAGTCCAGATCAACCCGGATTTCCCTGAAGTTCAAGCTTTTGTTTCTCGGTCTGTTTTCTTTAAAATTTGTTTATTTGATAATGGAATGTTGTTCTGATTCCGTTTATATGATGTGATTGAATAGCTTACCAGCTGATGGTCTTTCTCTCACTTTCCGTGAGAGTGTTCCAAAGTTTCAAATGGTTACTGTGAAACAGGATGATGACTGTTCGTAGTATCAGAGGAAGTCAATCCGTGATCTGCTTCATTCTATGGAGGTTTGACTTCTTAATTTACATGTACTATAAATTTGAGTTATCATATACAGATTTATATAAATTTTTCATTTCAGATTGGAAAGGTTAGGGTTGTCTGCACCATCTATGCTCTTGACTTGGATTGGTCATGGTATTACTTTAGTTGTCGTAATTGCAACAAAAAAGTGACTCACATTCATGCTGGTGTTAACATAACTTTATTGAAGTCATCAAAACACAACTTCATTCTGCAAGAATGCAGTCACTAATGTGCAAGCCAAGTAAGTATACCTCACAGTTTATAACAAGTTCTAACTCAACTAGCAAATGCACACATTAATTGACCCTGATATAATTTAAGGTACATGCTTTATGTGAAAGTCATGGATGGCAGTGGTGAAACCAAATGCCTCCTGTCTCCTGTTTGATACCATCTGTGCAGACATGGTTCGTGAATCATGTACATCCATGTTAGGTGGCTCTTTTAATGAGGTATACTTACAATCGAAATAGTTATCTTCTTATGTTTGTGGAATCTAATATGTTGCAAGAGTATATAAACTGGCTAACTGACAATTTGTGGTCTTACTATTTAGATTGAGGATCCAAATGATATCCCTGACGGTTGAAGAAATTTGGTTGGGAAGACTTTTCTATTTCTGGTCTCTGTTGAGAAAGAAAACATATGGGATGGTAAGGATTCTTTTAAGGTCACAAGGCTATTGTCTACCGATGGTCTCTGTGGTGATGAGGTCCTCGAAGACTCAGACCACTCTGTCAATCCTTCATCCATTGGTTCTAGGGACCATGTATGATTCTACACATGTTATCCTTAACAAATCAGGTGTAAACGAAACTTTATCAATGAAACTTTTCTAAACTATGTTTTCGTGTTTACAGTGTCTTATGTTAACTTCGAGCCAAGAGACTTCAGACTGAGTTACTCCATCATCTTAGCGTGTTTATGCTACAAAGTTGACAAACTCGGAACAATCATCCAGTTCCAAAAAGCTTTGTGTTCAGCCGTTGGATTTGGAGAAATCTGAACCTGAGTTTAATGATGAACTCGCTATTAAGGAGGTAAAGAATGCAGAGATAACTGAGATGGTTGAAGGTGCTGGAATTACAGATAAAGGGAAGGGTGTGATAAGCAAGTTTTTTAGGCCTACTTATGTTAAACGTGTGTGAGGTTCAGTTCAATTCCCCTACAAACACTAACATGTCGATGCAGCTATAGGGGGTGTCAATCCAGTCCACTGTTATTGCTAGCAATCAAGACGTGT
>Ga0041059_1003379_pt1 | contig 10969 bp, 3 predicted proteins | sample AraColnosormetaG_FD_56232 | JGI IMG/M metagenome (GOLD analysis project Ga0041059, IMG submission 56232) | Arabidopsis roots microbial communities from North Carolina, USA - Col MF nosort | ecosystem: Host-associated > Plants > Roots > Unclassified | place: USA: North Carolina | collected 2013-09-02 | reverse complement strand
AACATGGAGATTACGAAGCTATAGTAGATGGAGCAAATATTGGGCTCTACCAACAAAATTTTGTAGATGGCAGTTTCAGTCTTTCACAGGTTCTCCCATCTATTTTATGTATAAAAATATCAACAAATTTTCTTTTTTTTCATTTTTTTTTTTGTTTTAGAAACCCACTTAAGTATTCCACCAATGGACCACCAAATCTTTAAAAACTCTAAAAAAATCTCTAAACTACAAAACTATCCAAATTTATTAATAAAAAATACATAGAAACTTTATTTAGAAACTAATCACTGGACTTGCTCTTAGTCCCATGATTTTAGAGAGACTAGCCTTTGAGGTTAATGTGGGAAACTTTTGTTCCTATAGCAGTTCCTTATGTTCGAATGTCATGTATCATATCATATGATTGGTTTATTCATTCCAAAGAATGATTTCGTGAGGTTTTGTTTTTGTATCAAAATATTGATTTTCCGTGGTATATTTAACGCATTTTTATTTTCAAGATCAATCAATTAATTTATGCTTTTAAATTTACAATAAATCAAAGTACATCATTTATTATTTTCAAGATAAGTGGAGCAAAAAGCAACTTGAGATTAACTTTTTAAAAGATATAGCACAAAAATAATTAATCAAAATATATAATTTATAATTTTCTAAATCTTGGTGAAAAACTCAGGAATTCATTATTTTAGGGAGTAATAATATAAAATATTGTATGATTTTCTTCTATATGATTTATTAATTATTTTAATTGGAATTGCATCTCGGCAATGACACAACGATGATTCTAGCAAATACCGCTAGGTTATTAGTCATGGTCTAAAGACTTCAATATTTTATATTATTTTTTTACATTTTATTTGATTAAACTAAAACCATTTGTATTTTTATTTTACATACTAATAAATATGTTACCAAAGAGTATAAAAGGTCTTTCAATTATGTGTATATATTAGTGAATTTTTCTAATCCTTTGGCAGTTTTCTATAAATAATATTTCTTAAAGTACGCAAATATGTTTATATAGCAAACAGTTCTCAAAAATATCACACTTAAGTTTGATCTTTCAAAAATACTACTTAAGTTTTTGGTTTTCCAAAAATATCACAAAACTAAATTAAATTTTCAACTTTCAAATCCTAACCTTAAACACTAAAATCCTACCCTTAAAAACTACACCCTAAATCTAAAATAGGTAACCCAAACCTAAAATTTTAAATTTTGAACTCTTGGACATCAATTTGTTGTTTTGTGGTATTTTTGAAAAACAAATTTTTTTTGGTAGTATCTTTGAAATATTAAACTAATAGTGACATTTTTGGCAACAAAACTTAAAAAATGTGGTATTTTGAAGAATTTATCTTATATAACAAATATACAAATTAATAATTACTGCAAAAGTAGTTTGTCTCGTCTAAATTTTATGGATTATATTTGTAGAAAATTATTGTTTCCTTTTTTAAATTATTTGGTATATTAACTATTTAAAAGTTTCATAAATAAGAATTTTAAGATATTTAGTTCAATCACATATTTCTAAAGATCTCATATATATTTATTATTTTATGATATCAGTATAACTATATTTACCATAATATTTATAACTCTAAAATCAATTTCAGAAAATATACCAATTAACTATCAAAAATAATAAGTTAACAAAAATCATTGTACCTCAGATAAAACTTTAATACTGTAATCAATACTGAAAGTTTTTAAGATTAATCAATTCTATCTAGTTCAGTATTATGATAAGATTCTTTTAAAGATCACTATTTTATGCATACTTTAATAAACATGCCCGTATTATATTATCATCGGTAAAATAATTTTAATTGGAGATATTATCTGAAACAACTACCATTTCACTATTTTTGGATGACATTTACATTCTACATAGATAAGTTGAATATTTCATATTAATTACTATATAATTGATATTTTGTGTAATTTAAGAGAATCTGGCTTCAAATTATCAAAAAATAATAAAGTCATTCAAATAATTTTTATCAATCCATCAAATGAGATAGGGGAGCTATAAATATTATTGGAAATAAGATATCACCATTTTATCATAAATATATGTTATTATCAGTAACAAATTTATCGCCAATAACAATAGAGGAATGTATTCCATTATTATTTTAAAAACAGAGTTAGTAAGTAATGTAACGGCATATATCTATTGTCAATTTATCAGAAATAATAATGAATTTGGAATGGTCTTCATATTCTATATAACGGTCCAAACAAAATAATTCTATCTTAAAGCTCTCAAAATTATAGTGTTATCTCATGGTATCCGTTTTTGACGATTTTCATTTTTTCTGTATTTATCACATAAATAACTAAGTTTTCTATATTCATAAAGGAACATTATTTAGTGCAAAATTCATAAACTCATTTCATCCGATAAACAATATATCGAATGTTTTTCCTTGAATCTAATCTTTTATAATATACTCTCTTAAAATAAATATATAAATAAACTATTTTTAGATGATAATTACATCATATAAAGGTTAGTGTGTATATATATATAAAGAGAGAAGGATATATGTGTATGGAACACAAAGAAATAGTTCATAGTCATGCCGGGCTTAATCATATATATATCTCAAACCTATCACAATTGTGGCCGAGTTGCTAGAATCACATAACAATTTTATCATAAATATTTTTCATTAGTGATAACAAATCAATCGCTAATAACGTAAGAAAAATATGTTCTATCTAAAAAGTAGCAAAGAATATGATTGCATAAATAATGTAACGGAGTATATTTGTTACAACAATTGCTAAAAAAATCATACAATCATTTTATCATAAATAGTTTTCATTATCGATAATAGATCAATCACCAATAACGAGAGAATACATAAGAAGACCCTTTAACAAAAAAAAACGAGAGAATACATGTTTTACTTTAGAAAATAGCGACAAATAATTTCAGATAACAATATAACGATTTTTTAATATATTAAAATATGAGATTAAGTTTAGAATATTAAACAATTAACGAAAATGATGTATCAGTAAATCAAAAACATATTGACCATATTACGCTTGTTACTTGTTAGTAATTTTTTTTACGCCGCCATTTTTGTTGCTATATTTAAAAAAAATATTCCAATAATATTACTATTAGATATGAAAAGATCACTACTAATTAAAGGTGGATCTTTCTGGCAGATTTGGATACATTGTACAAATGAAATGAGAAGATAATAGTCAAATAAATTTGTATTGCATACCATATATTGATTGAATATTAAGATTATGAAATGTTACAAAAATAGTAAAATTCAAATTCAAATAAAAATATAATAAATCAAAGTTGAAATTTACTCATAGACAACTCAAATATTAATTATTTGGTTTGTAATATTCTGCTATAAATACATGAGCATTTTCATTCTACAAACACCAATCCTATATTTTAGCTTCTCAAATATCACTAAAAATGGTGAAAAAAAGCAAAGGTCGTCAAAAAATAGAGATGGTCAAAATGAAAAATGAAAGTAACCTTCAAGTTACTTTTTCAAAAAGAAGATCTGGACTTTTCAAAAAGGCTAGTGAGCTTTGCACACTTTGTGGTGCAGAAGTGGCCATAGTTGTGTTCTCACCTGGTCGAAAAGTCTTTTCTTTTGGTCATCCAAATGTTGATTCTGTAATTGATCGATTCATAAACAATAACCCTCTACCTCCTCACCAACACAACAACATGCAACTTAGAGAAACTCGTCGAAATTCGATTGTTCAGGATCTGAATAATCATCTTACTCAGGTAATCTTACTCTTATTTTTAAGTATGATTAAAACAAAATAGTGTTTTCTATGAATCATAAAACCCAAATTTCTATGGTTAAATTCTTTTTTTATTTAATATATATAAGTAAAAGTTTTCGCAGGTGAATAAATAATATATAAAAAACATTAGACAGTCTTTTTCTCCATAACTAGAATAGATTTATATCCTAATAGTATGTTAGATAAAAATGCCGATGAAATGTTATAGAATCATATGGTATGAAAATTAATAATATTATTGGTGTTTTTATTTGTATATATATTTGCAGGTGTTGAGTCAATTAGAAACAGAGAAAAAGAAGTACGACGAGTTAAAGAAAATAAGAGAAAAGACAAAAGCCCTTGGGAATTGGTGGGAAGATCCCGTTGAGGAACTTGCGTTATCTCAACTCGAGGGGTTCAAAGGTAATCTTGAAAATTTGAAGAAAGTAGTTACAGTCGAAGCTTCCAGATTTTTTCAGGCAAATGTTCCAAACTTCTATGTGGGAAGTTCTAGTAATAATGCTGCTTTTGGGATTGATGATGGTAGTCATATCAACCCTGATATGGATCTCTTTAGCCAAAGAAGAATGATGGACATAAATGCCTTCAACTACAACCAGAACCAAATTCACCCTAATCATGCATTACCACCCTTTGGAAACAATGCTTATGGTATTAATGAAGGGTTTGTTCCAGAATACAATGTGAACTTCAGACCAGAGTATAACCCAAACCAAAACCAAATCCAAAACCAAAATCAAGTTCAAATCCAAATCCAAAACCAGAGTTTTAAGAGAGAAAACATCTCTGAATATGAACATCATCATGGTTATCCTCCCCAGTCTAGATCTGATTACTATTAACCCTTTGTTGTGTGATCCAACTTAAGTCTCTAGACAAAAAGTTGTGTGTTTAGGTTATCTTTATTTCTTCTTATTTATGTTTCTACATGTGTTGTTGTTGTTTTTCTTGTTCTTGTTTAAGTATTATGTTGTATTGTGTTGTTTCATTTCAAAATTATGTTATTGCTATATATAAATTATATGTGTCGGAAACAAATGCATTACGCCTCTGAAAATACTAGTCTGCCATGGTTACGTTTACGCATTTTGGGCAATTGCAGAATTTTAAACACAGAAAGGTAATAATCATAATCAATCATGTACTATTTTAAAATAAATTTGCAAAAAAGCATAATGAAAATTTCTGTGTGCACCATTTTTCAACTAAAATAGTACATACATTATCCCACATATTTTGGTACATTGTAAAAAATGAAATGACAGCATTACAATGGCTTTCCCTCTAATTTCATTCCTTATAATGATGAAATACAGATATTGTGAAATATTCCTAAAATGATAAAAATCTAATTCTAATATAGAAAATATAATAAAATTAATGTTAAATTTAAGGAAAATATAATAAAATTAAGGTTAACTTTTAGTTGAAAAAAAGGCTAAATCTATGTCACATCATTCTATTTAATTAATCCGTGCAGTATACTCTAATATTTATTTTCCTTAAAAAAGATTAAATCATCATCAAATATCTAGTATGTATTAGATATCAATCTAAAAATAAATAAAAAAATTGTAAGAACAATACAAGAGTATCCACATATGTAAGAACTTAAGAAATGAAATTTTCAAAATCAAGCAAAATACTTCAAAACTAATATATATATTGTAATTTTGAAAACCTTAAAATCCAATGGCATGCTTTACACATCCCATAAACTCACATATCTCTCGAGTAAAACGGTACACATGAGACATCCATGGAGACCAGAAGAAACACAAACAAACACATAAATGGATTCAAAGACAAAGATAAAGTTGAAGTTCTTTTGTGAGCAAAACACACTTTAAAACATAGGAAATAAGCTTCTTTATGGGTATCAAACCCTAGTGATTGTAGGAGAAGAATCAGGCTGGCTCACAGAAGATGACTTTGATGCTTCCATCATGAGAGCAGCTTGCTCTAAACAACTCTTGTTATCGTCATTCGCATTCTCCACTTCCTCTTTCGTGTATAAGTGTATCTTCCACACCACATTGCAGAAATCACTATCCATAGCAGAAAGCCAATTTCAAGTTAGGAGAAAAGAAGTTGTGATTGACCTTTAGAAGGTATGTATAAAGAACTTACTGCCATGGATCATCGCCAACGACCATCATATCGTTCTCACTATCAGTATATAAGATCCTCCATCCTTTTTCAGGATCCCTGAGAAGCCCTTCCATGTTGAACAGCCGTTCAAGCTCCATAAGGAGATCATCATACCCGTTAAGTCGCGACAAATCAATAGCTCTCCCCACTTGGCTTCCTTGCTTGTGAACCTTTTGATAACAATTCAACACAAGAACTGATTAGAAGAGACATCTAAAACTGCAACTCAAAGTAGCCAAAGAGATGATAAAGAAAACGTTTTACCTTTGTACAGATTCTTTTGCTCGAGCTTTGCGGCTTAGATGCAGGTGTCTCCACTGGTAAGGAGAATCCGAAAAGTTTACATCCTGATGAAGCATTCATATTCAACTCACTGCCTTTCTGTTTTCCCATCATATCAATCTTGAATGGCAAATCAGCTGTAACATTATTTGGTAGGCCACCTTCATTTTGTGCATCAAACTTTCTAGTCTCTTCACCAAAGTTTATTGCACGTGAAGGGGGACCCGAGGATTGGTTTCCCGCATTGTATGGATTCTGATACGGAACATGAGTGCTCCTAATCCCATGCAAAGCTAGCGGATAGTAACTTGACTTGTTGGCTTGGTAAGCAAAGGGATTAGGAGCAGCAGCTGGACTGAAACCAGCAAATTGCGGGAATGATTTAAGCGAGCAAATTTCTTGACCTTGCAAGACCCTTGGAAACCTATCCAGGTCCATAACACCTGAACAAGCTGGGTTCACGCCAGTAGCATCTACAAACTCACCAAATCGATCCTTGACTCTACTCGACACAAGAACTGGATTTGCATGAGACTGCATCGCAAAATCCAGTATCCGGCGGTTCATAACATCAAACCCCTGTGAGGGTGATGCAGAACCTATATTTTCTTGACCTTGCAAGACCTTAGAGGGTCTAACCGACTCCTCAAAGTCCAAAAAACCACCCCTTTCTGCTGCAACCAAGAACAGTTATCAATAATATACTGATGAAAATTGAGAACTGTTTGCAAAAGCATATACTCCAAAGAGAAGAGAGGTCTATATAATTTACTTGTTATGGGGTTTCCGGGTGGGGTAGTATCCAGTAAACCTGCCCATGGCCTTTTAGGCCTTGGAGATGACTGAATGCTCAAGTGTGGGAGAGAAACCGAGGGATCAATCTCCCAAGGTGAAACTCTTTCTTGATGATCACTCACAAAAGACTCATCCCATCGCACCTGCCAAACAAATGTGAAAGATTTAGATATCAATCTTCGAAAATGAAAAGTCTTCTACACGTTAATAGACAGATACTCCAAAAAGATGAGAGGACGCACCAACAAGCACCTCCATTTAGAGTTTGGCCACCTATACGGGTCCAAGTCACAGACTCCAGTCACTACACCAGCGCATCTGCAAGAAAGATCGAATATAAATTCTCGTCCAACAATATTAGCTACACAACACAGAGAAAGAAGCAAGAAAGAAACAATACCTTCTCTCAGGAGAATCGTCCATTTCAAATCGCATTCTAAATCTTGTGCCTATGCAAACAGGACTCCTGATGCTTGTGATATACTTCTCATAAGGAATCACAAACTCTGCATGCGTCGCTCTGTATATAAATCCACAAATCAACATTATAGTTCTTTATTTCTTACTGAACCTAGTTAAGAATCATTACGAATGGCAGCTTTTCATTTTTATCTCACCGTGGACTGTAGAACACATGAAACATGCTTTTTGTAGATACAGCATTAGCCACAAGAGACAGAATGTTTGAACATGAATTCTTCTCAATGATTGAGTCAGGAAGTCCATTTCTTGGCCGTGCTGCTCTTCTGATTCCTAATCTCAGCTCTCCTCCTTCGTCTCTATAAACGCCGATATTAGTAATGAATGTAAACATTATTGGATCAAGGGCTTCAAACCACCAAAGCAGAGGGAAACACCATGAATCTACATCACCATTTGATAAACTGAAATCTTACGATTACCTCAGAAAGAGAACCGCATCACCAGAGACGAGATTCTTTTGACTGACAAAGATACTCCAACCAGTGGTGAGTAGATGCCTCCTTGGTTGACCTATATTAAAAAGAGACAGAACTAAACATTTTGGTTTCACTGACGAAGAAAAAAGAAACGAATAATAACAAACTCAAAACCACCTCTATAGATATGGCGAAACTTCCACTCTACTCCATGGAGGTCCTTTGCAATGAGCTCTTGAGATGGCCTCTGTTGTTTGTAGTCCTAACACCAGTGGAAAATTCACAAATAAGGCTTATAACAAGAAGATAAAACCTCTCCTTAAAAAAAAAAATAAGGAAATGAGATATAGAGAATTATACAAGAGGAGCAAAACAATCTTCAGCGGCTCTTCTAGGTACAGAGAAGCCTCCATGTGTGCTTGTGTCAGACGCTGTTAAGGTTTTACAGAACATATGAGGTGTCCGCTTGACGGATGAGCTTCCGTTCCTCTCTTCCTCCCCTCCTAACTCCTTGACCTCTTTCCCCTCCCCATTTAGCATCGAAAACTATAAAAACCAAGAAGTTACTTCAGCATCTTAACATCACAGAGATTATAAATGAAACTCAACAAGACCAACGGTTTCAGTGATTCCTCTGATCCTGTTAAACCAATGATGAGTTTGAGTCACTTAGAGAACAAACAAGATTATTCACAATCTCTTTAAACCGTAGCATCTAAAATCACACCTAGAATCTGGAATTACACTAGTGATATCAAAAATCAATTGAATTGTCAAAAAAGCAACAAGTTTGAGTAAAAGAGAGTACCTCTTGAAGTGGAAGCAGAGTGACTTGAGTGTAGACCTCATCGGTGTCCTTATTAGCCTTTTGTTTCCCCAAAAGAAGGAACCAAGTTTGCAAACAATTACCACAATTAGAGAAAGAAAACAGAACTTGTTCAAGAATAGTAAAATAGAACACAAAAGGAATGTTCTTTATTTGGGTAGAGTGATACAGACAGACTTACAAGCAACTGGACATTAACCACCCTGCAGACGATTTGGGGATTAAGGTCAAATTTGGGGATTTCAAGAGGAGACGAATATGAAACCATAGCATCTTGCTCCAAATGACCTTGAGGGAAATAGACAACTACATTGCCTTTCTTGGGAAGACAAGTGAGAGGACCAGCACAAGCATGCCAAAGCTCAGAGTAAATGGAAGATGCAGAGCCTGTAGAAGATGATGACGATGATGATCCGGAAGAGCATGAAGAAGAAGAAGATGGTGAAATTCCAAGCCTACCCTTGTCAATTCTTGTTCCTCCTCCTACTCCTACTCCTACATCATCATTCTCCTCCTCTTCCACCTCCGCAATCTCAGTATTCAAGTCAAATTCCATTGAAAAAGCTTCTCTTTTAAGAGCAAAAGGAGACAAGAAGAAAACAAAAAGTTTCTATTTTTAATCAGATTACAACAAAACAAGTAAAACCCATCAAAGGAAAGTTTGCAAAATTCGAGCTTTGAAGTGACAGAATTCGGAATTCCTCTCCTTTTTCAGCTAAATTTCACAAAGAAGAGGCAAACTTAGCTATTGACGGGAAAGATGAGTCATAAGTGTGGAATAACGAATCAGAGACAGAGAGAGAAGAAGAGAGAGGAAGGAGGAATCAAATGAGAACAAGGGTTTCAGAGAAGGATTCTTCTTCCTCCATTTGCAGGTACTGAGAAGAGGGAGCACAAGGAACAGACATAGACTAAAATTTGCAGATTGGAAAAAAATATACTTTTTAAAGAGCAAAAAAAAAACAATTTAGTGGAAAGAGAGAGAGAGAGAGAAAGAGAGGGAGAGATAAGCGGGGGAGACAAAGCCAAGACAGAACAGAACCCACACCTACACTCTCCCTTTCTCCTTCTTCTTCTTCTTCCTCTTCTTCTCTCTTTTTTGTTTTTGTTTCCCAATAAAGACTTATTTATTCACATGAAATTTTATATATAAAAACTATATTTGTGTCAATATACACACGTTTACACAAAATAAAAGTTTTCACTTTTTTGCTAATTATTACCGTTTTTGATTTTCGTCCTTTTTGTTGAAAGAAGAAATGTTAAAAGTTTAATTAGGTGCTAATAAGACTAATTCAATCCATTGTCTAGATTGTTTTCTTCAAAATCAACTGTTTTTTAAATACGTCAAACCATCGATGAATCAATCGTTTAATTATTCATACTAGACTATTCACTCAAAATGAACCATCAAAGTTTATATGCATCTATTGGATTTATGGTATTACGAAATTGACGTAACCCTTTGTTTTTCTCATTCACACCATAATTTTCTTTAACTTGTGTGAGTTGTGAGGAATAAAAACCGCAAATTGATTAGCTTTTTCTTTGCATACTCTTACAAAGGAAACAGTATCTCTTTGGAATCTTTCTTTGTTCTTTCTTTTTTTATGTTATGAATTTTTATTTGTTTTCGATTTATTAGAAAAAATGCTTTTTCATTGCGTTGTTAAGAGCCAACCAACCGGCTAAAGACAGAAGAGTAGGCTCCTTTCGATTTTGTAACAAAAGCACTTTTTCTCTCTTTTTCTGAGACAAACAATATGAAAATCAGCATTTTGTTATTGATTAACTAAAGTACTGTCTGTGTTTAAAAACCTAATCAACTAAAAAAAACTTTCAGCGGTCTGTAATATAAAATTTATACTTCAATAACCACACCGACTCTTTCAGTAAAATAAAACTACTCAAATACTTACTACTTATTGGATAAATATCTTCAAATGGGTTTAGTAAAAATAAATAAAATATATTTGATGGTCCAAATGATTGCTTCATAATTTGAAAACATTTATATATACATTTTTGCAGTCATTTTAGCAAATAAATCTTAGAGTTGAACTTATTTACAACCCAATGCCATTAGCATTAAATCTTTTTTTCAAAATAATTAATTTTACTTTAAATTTTTAATTTAAATTGTCAATCACATTATCAATCAAATTTAATCCAAACAAACTTCACATCAATCCCTTAAAATTAG
>Ga0041059_1003378_pt1 | contig 10969 bp, 7 predicted proteins | sample AraColnosormetaG_FD_56232 | JGI IMG/M metagenome (GOLD analysis project Ga0041059, IMG submission 56232) | Arabidopsis roots microbial communities from North Carolina, USA - Col MF nosort | ecosystem: Host-associated > Plants > Roots > Unclassified | place: USA: North Carolina | collected 2013-09-02 | reverse complement strand
AGAGACTCAAGAAAGAGAGACAAGAAAGCTCTCTGTCTAATCTATCAAGGATTAGATGAAGATACGTTCGAGAAGGTCGTTGAAGCTACGTCGGCGAAAGATGGTTTGGGATTCTGATTTTGAGTTTCCGTTGCAGTTAGGGTTTTATATTAAGAGATTTTCAGCAAGGTATTGAGTTTCTCAAATCTCAACCATGTTTTGACAAAGTCAAGTTGGGCTTTCACTAATATTAGTTATTCAGGTTTTTATGGACCAATTTGCCCTTTAACTTGAACTGTTCTTGTTCAATTACAAGAGTTCTAAATTTTTTGACTCATTAACCAATCATTACCGGTGGGTTATTAAGGGATTCTTAACATTTATCCTTAATAAAATTAAATCATTAATTGGCCTAAATCATAAGAGGTGCTCTTATGTAAGAGCCAAAATAATATATGAAGAGACGTATACGTGTCACCGTAAGGGATTTAGAAGAAATTTTGAGGGATTTAGAAGAAATTTTGAGAACAAATAATAGAGAAAGAAGTTTAATATTTACCACTCCAACCAATAAAACCTTGCCACGTCACCACCACAATTAACTAAGAGCAACTTAAGAGCACCTCTAAGCTAAGAGGGCCTCTAAGTTTCATTCATCATTAAATATTAAATTTTATTGTTTTATTAACTTAAGAAACTTCTAAAATCCTCCCTCACGAAGATGCTCTTATATTTGGGAAAAAAAACAAAAAAAATTTTTTTGCAAAAATATTAGCTTAGATTTCAAGTACTAATTTTTTGCAAAATCTCAGTAACTAATTTTCTTGAAGATCACCCAATTAAGATTTTAGATTGTTGAATTTAAAGTTGGTTTAACGGTTTTTGATTTTCAATTTTCACTCATCCAAGCCTCGTTAGGAGTTGAGAGTTTACGAGGAGCTTACCGCTTCGCAGCGGCAAACAGAAGGAGATGAGGATGTTGCAGTCAAACACTATCACACAATTGGAGATTGACGCCATAATGCTTGAAGTAAGTTACATTTAACGTAAATGTTCACTCTCATATTTGTTTATAAAGTAAAAATTTAGTATGCATGCTTTGTTCTCATCTTTATAGTATCTTATAGTAAATACCCTTCGTTGTGATCTTAAGAGTATACTTAAACAAACACGTACTTTATAGGACTCTCCAAGTTTGAGTATATAATATGTAAATGGCCAAAACACGTTGGTGAAATTATGTATATTCGTAATTAAATACACAAATTGGATTGTGATTTTCACAAATTGATTTAGTGGCACTTTGCCAAACCATGCAAATAAAATTTGGTCTTCCGCTCTGGCCCATAATTAACCTTTTTACATTTTTCTAGGAGACTTAGAGCATTTCCATCAATAGTCTCTCACATGGTTTCTCTTCCACTAAAAAATATAAAATAATAATAAAGTAGGAGAGAGAATAAGAAAAGTTTCTCTGCAGAGAAACCATGAGATACTCTTCTTACCACATGTCATATTTTAACAGGTTAAATAATTATTTTCAGAATAATTATTTAAATAAATAATAATATTATATGATAATGATTAAAAAACAATATATTGAGATACTCCTACCAATTCTACCGATGAAGATGGCCTTATGTTTTTGTTTTTCACTGAGTAAGATAAAAATTGTCAATACACGCGATTTATCACCGCGTTTCAACCACGCGTAATATTGCCGTGCAATTTTGGCCCATTTTATCAGCCCAAAACATGTTACGAACTGAATATTTAAATTAATTTTTAAACGTTTTCGATCATTTCAAATATTTCATCTCTAATTTAGTTTCAATTAAAATTTTGAAATATATTTGTTGTTTCTAAATACAGGTTATTGGTCGATCTTCTTCTTGAGAAAGCTCTAGGAAGAAAATCCTCACAGACCAAGAGTTTTTCAAAGAGAGAAGAAGAAACCTGCTGAGGTCTCTTGTCGCCGATTAGGGAACATCTCCGTACGCTCTTATTTGGATCCCTGGGCGTGCATTTTATTCTCAGCTGCCAGAATGACTCTTAGTAAGAGCATTTCCTTGGGTGACCTGATCTTGATCTGCATCTTGTTCGTTCTTGCTGTGGCTGTCATCATCTTCTGCCTTTGGAAGCGTAAATCTCCTCCATCCTTGCCTGCTCAGGTGTCTGCATATGAGGTGGCCATGACGCCTCTTGACTCACGATCTCCCTGGTCTACTCCTGCTCAGCCGGACTTCTCTCCAACAGCCTCGAGTTATTACTCGGTAGGAATACGCACCCCATCACCTTATACTGGGTGCTTCACGCCAGCTCGAATCAACTTAACCTAGTCGATTTTTCTAGAGGTATCTATAGGTACATAGTAAGAAAGTAGTAGAGAATTTAGAATTTAGAGTTAAGAAAGCATTAGAGAATTCAGAAATTAGAATCTGGTAACTATTTCTCGTTCAGTATTTAATTATGTTGTACCAAAACCCCAACTTATGTTTTGTATTTTGTTATGTTCATTCTAAGTTGTGGAAACTTATCATGAAAGTTTAATGTGCAAAGTTTGGCAAAAAAAAAAAATACAGGTTATTGGTTTTCGCTATCGCTAGTACCATCTCTTTTAAATATTTAAACCAGAATAATTTTAATCTCTACGACACTCATGGAGATGCAGTTCCAATGAGTCAGAGTTGATGGTGAAAATTTACATGTATTAGATGATCACCCGCGCTATGCCGCGAGTTTTTTTGTTTTTTCTTTTGTTTTTTTTTATTTTTTTTATTTGATATTATAATTTTATAAATGTAATTTTTAAGTATTAAATCATCTATTCATCCAATGAGTAACTACTTTTAATGTCACAGTTTTTTCTAATAATATTCTCAACAATGCATTACTTACAATTTTCAAACAATCATTTGTCAGTTTTGAATTATAGACACGTCGTAAACTAATTTTGTAGATGTTAATGTTAGGATTATAGAAACCTCGCGAATTTAATGATGAAACTCCCACTGTGATATATTATATAAATAATTAAAAATTGTAAAAGAATAATCTACTTAAACTATTAGCTTATCCACTATACTATTTCTTTTAACAGAACGAACCGATTTAGTATCAAGTTTGTAGCATCAAGCTTCAAGAATCCTAAATTGCATTGAGGATCGTTTCTCAATGCCTTTAAAAACAGAGTAATAATCATGAACAAACAAAAAGACCTAAGAAAAACAGAGCAAACAGATTTAGTATCAAGTTGGTAGCATCAAGCTTTACGTTTTTCTAAGAGGAAAGACGTTCGACTTTTTTGAGTAGACCTTCGTTCTCGACTTCTTTGAGTAGACCTTCGTATTCTTTCAGGAATAGACACTCCATTCAACAGGTGTAAAAGATCCCCGGTAATAATCCCATGCCTAGTGGCTAGCCAATCCACACACGCTTCTTCTTTTGTTTCAGCCCAAACAACGATTTTCAAGGTAGGAGAAACCATTGATCCAGCAGGTCCAAGCTCGGTAGTGTAAGCTCTACTCATTCCATGTCGACGTTGTAGAACATACTAGAGAGGGTATTTGTTCGTTTTCTGGTAAAGATCAACATTATAGTTCAGAGAATCAGAAATGTAAATTAGAAAATGTCGAATGTTACCAGACTTCTCCAACGAGGTCATCAATTCACCATAGTCACCATCGGATGTTGTAAGTAACATCGTGCCTTTTCTACAAGTCTCAGCCCATGCCTTAATCTGGGTTATGATCTCCTCATCAGCTACTTGTTTCTCTTCTGGCTTTCCCATAGAGTTTATTACAACTCCCTCATTCGTAAGCTTTTGCCAAAGGCTTTTGATAATCTTTTAGGAATGTTATGAGATCTAAAATGGGGGCCACAAAATTTTCAGTAAACTCCCTGGGAGGCTTCAGGCCTTTGATGTATATCACTGAATAGAGCTCCACTGCTTTATCATACGCAGAAGCCGCCATCTCTTGCTCAGTTGCTCTCTCCCTTTTCTTCTCTCTCCGTTCTCACTTTTTCGCGTTTTCTGAAAAAGAAAAGTTTTTGACCTAGTTTGGATTTATGCTGAAAATAATGGGGCCTCGCCACTAAACTATTATTATTATTATCTATTCATAAATATGTGAAAACATTAAAATTGAGAAAACTAATAAAATAATTTTATAAATTAAAAAAATATAAGAAAAAATTAAAATTAATATTATTAAAATCAAATATATAAATTAAATAACAAATGTACCATTAACCTATGAAATATAATATGTAAAGTTTACATTAATTATTTAATAGACAAATGTTAAATGCTAAAGTAATGATTTGTCACTCATATGGAGAAAGTTAGTCAACTTTCATATATATATATATATGATTTGGTATTATGCTCAAGATCGATAATGCCGGTGGTTTTTGTATAGACTGTACAATTTTCGACTTTATCTTGGACCTTAATATGCGATAGAGACTCCTCTTATATCTTCAAACTAGTATTATTGCTCTTGCTATGCAATGGAGGAGCATATGCAAGTGTTATAAATTTAATGATTTTGTTTTTGTTTAACTGAATTCTTTTTCTTTGGAATTTTGTTTTTGTTTTCGGTTTGAGATCTCAATTTTTGTTCGGTATCTGAAATTCTCTTTTGTTTGTCTGAATTTCCTTTTATAATAAAATCCTAATTTAAAAATAAAATTAAAAACCAAATAATATGATTTGAACCTAGGTTCATTCCTATTTTTAACTATCTTGATGGAGCATATTTTTATAAATCAGGAGCCCTAAAAGTTTTATATATTCCTGAGACATGAGGCAAATGCCTTTTTCATTTTTAACTATATTTTTTTGTAACATTTCATTTTAACATTACATTCCAACCGAAACAAATACAGTCCATTGCAAAGCCAAATTGATTTTTTTGTTAGATTAAAAAGTTATATCTTTTGTTAAAGGTTATTATTTACTAAATAATTTTTCTTTTGTTAATTTAAATAGTTAAAATGAAATGTTGGAAAATAGTGAATTCAACTGTCTTTTTTTTTGGGTCAAAGAATTCAACCATCTTGAAACCAAAAATCGAGAAAAAAGAAATAGCAATCAGGTCTATATTATATGATTCCTTTTGGACAAGTGAGTTTTATGTACATAGTAGTGTGAGAGACGAGAAGATTCAAGATACATCAAATGATTCTACAGATACTCAGTTTCTCAAGTAAAGAGTCAAAAAAAGGTCAAGGCATATACTTCAGGGCTTCACCAATTGTAAGCTATATGTTATGTATGTTTCATCATGCTTTGCCTCCAGTCGCAATTCGAATCATCCCCTGCAATAAGGACCCCCACAGGTTCATAACCATACTCAAACCAAACATCTTATAAACTTGTGCATCATCATGTCTTCTTTTTTTAATAACCTTTCTTTTGGCATCAAGACTCTGGCTTTCCTTTTCTTTCTTTTCATGGGCGCATTCATTGCACCACTCTGGGAAATCTTTCTCATATTTTTCCATCTCTCTAAACAAAGAGCTGCAATGGAAAAGAAGAGTAAAATGTGATTCAATTGTCATCTGAAATCCTGAGGCAAGCTTCAAAAATTGCTTACTTTCTGCAACAAAGAATCATATTGGCCCGAGAACAAGATGGTGTGTTGGCTCTGGGACCATGGCGGTGGCGGCCACGATGAAGTATAGCTTGACCCGGTGAATGACAGTAATGAAAAACTTCCTGCTTCAGTGAGAAATAGTTGTTTCCTTCATTAACATTTTGCCATATACGAAATATTGGCATGTAATAGGACAAAAAATCTCATCAAAAGGTCTCACATACCTCTGGCTTTACGTCTGTTCGCTTATGTCTCAAGCATCGTGTGCCTATGAAAGATATTTCCCCTCCCTCAAATTGTTTCCTCACACAAACATTCAATGTTATTTCCGAATCATCTAAATGATAGCCTGCAGATTTAAAAGATAATTAATGCACTAGTCACTGAGAATAATAAAAAGAAGCATCCACTGCCCAAACAAAGATAGTCACTAGTGGTCTGCCCGGACGTTTTTCCCAGACATATATAAGAACTTTAATCCATCATCCATCATGTAACTATTCTGTTTCCTCTCTTCCTAAAGATGGAGACATTCATACTTTTTCCCAACTAACAGTAACATAGACACACTTCAAAAAAAGACCATTCAATCACCAGGACTTTGATCAAAATATTTATGTTTGCTACTAAAGAATTTACTTTGGTTTTCTCTAAGCAGCTTAAGTATCACAGAATATTCTTGCAATCCAGGAAAGATTGTACGGTCCTATGAGAATTTTTGCAGAATCGTTGCAGCAAAGTAAAAGCAGAAAATCAAAGGGACTCACCTAATGGAGGATCCCTATCTTCACCATTTTCAATATAATATCCATGGTGAGAGTCAAACATTGCTCCACACTCTTCAGGGAAGAATACTGCAAGACAACAGAGTGAGTTTAGTGTTATTCAATAGGCTTAACCAATAAAAGTCTTTCTAAGTAAAAAATATGCCTTGCCTTTGCAAATAGGAAAGAGAAATTCCTCCATGAGTTGCTGAAGCATGATATCCAGGCCAAAGTCGACAAACGCAACACCGTATTTACTCATGTGGTACGGTCTCCTGATTGGGAAATTTGTCTCATGAACCCACTTTCCGATATTTTCTACCTGATGAATCAAACAGCAGCAAATGAATTAAACAAAGAGGTATTAGGATAAGTGGCAAGATGATGGGTTACCTCTACTATCAATTTCTGAATGAAGTCAGGCTGAAACATTTGAAAGACAAGAACACCAGGAAACGGTTCAGAAATGATACGTCTGAAGCTTTCCTTTGTGTTTTCGCTGATCGCCTTTCGGAAAGAGGGAAGCAGAAACAATTCGGGATCAAAATTATACAACTCCCTAGAAAGTGGCTGCAGAAAAGGAAACATTTCAAACTTTGGCATGAAGAAATTTAAGAAAAACAAAACAAAACACGAGCAAAGGCATCTCATCTCACCTGATAATTAGATTTTATCTTCTGCCAATAGTTCTTGCACCATTTAGCCTGTAACATTATAAAAACGTGAAACTATTCTGAGAACCTAACCAGATTCTACGTGTTCACAAGAAAAAGCTAAAGACCATTCTATGATCGTATCAGAGTTTCTGCAATTTCAAGAAACTAACAAGAATCACTATCCCAAGAACTTTAGAAGCAATTCCAATTTCACAGATATGTTCACAAGACGAAGCTAAAGATCGTTCCCTAATTCGTGTCAATTTGATGACAGAAAGAAACTAACATGAATCACATCCGAATTCGATTAAACAAAATTGGGATCAAAACGAATTGAAAGAGCAATTACTTTGGAACATTCGTCGCGGGAAATGTACTTGCGCAAAATGTCAGACATGAATTTGGCCTTCTCTTCTCTAGTCGCCGTGAGCATTTCCGGCGGCAAGTACTTCTCTAGCGAGCTTAACATGGCAGAGCTATATTCCAGTTCCAGATCTCCGTAGTTATCAGAAATGTGCTCCATGTTAGGAAACGGACTCAGCCTCGCGATAGCCTTCTCCTCTGTAGTCGCCGCTGCAGTAGTCACCGGTGGTTGAGAATCTCCACCTGCGACTGTTTCGTCACCGTCCAACGCCATCTCTTGCCGATCCCTTCAAGAAAAGAGATCAAAGTCGAAGTTTCTTTAACCGCTCTCTCGATTTGGGGATTTTGTGGTGTCCGTTGAAGTTTAGGGATTTGTCACTAATTTCCCTCCGAGAATTTATTGGCTTTTTGTGTCATCGGCGCGTTTCGAACACGTCGTATGGTGGTATGGATTCTCGGCCCATTATAAAGGCCCAAAAATGCTTTGAACCGGTTACTTAAAATTATCGGTACTTTCCGGTTGAGATTCCTTTTTATATTTCCCGGTTATTAGCGACCAAGATTTTTTTTTTTTTGTTAAAGAACTAGCGACCAAGAGTCCAAGATCATGAAACTATAGAGAACTAAAATGATATAGAATTCTTTTTATGGCTGGTTTACGCTAAAGATGTGCCCATGAATGAAATCTATAATTTATCAACAATCCATAATGCGTTATGTTAAAAAAAATATATATGTGATTCAGGCTTCTCCAATGTGTATTATGCTATGCATGTTCACGACACCGCAAAAACACTCTACTTGAGTGATATGGAAATAAGTATTTATCTATATTATATATGATATTTCTTAAAGAGTACTTAATTATGTGTTTTTGTATATATTTCAAATGTCTAGCTAGGGATGCGTATAATGGTATATAATACATGCTAATGCCCAAATATAACATGAACTGATGAACCTATGCAAACCCGAGAAACAAAAACTTGATTATTGGAAGAAAGAAGTCACTTTTCTCACACCAAAACAAGAAAATATAAAAGATAATAAACATATATATATATATATATATATATATAAAGACATATCATCGTGTATAAGTAAGATACGTGAGTATGTAATATGTAGAGAGAAATAGAGAAAGAAAGGTGATGACAGAAGCATAGAGAGCACATAGGAATAGAGATGCAGATAGTCTTCTAGCTCTTCTATCTTTCTTTCTTTTTTTATATCAACTTTGAGGTTAAAGTATGAAATACAATTAGAAACACATATCTGTGTCTGTTTTGCATAGCATCCTTAGTGCTCTCTATCTTCTGTCAGCAACCACACTATCACCCTCCACTATACATACAGCATTCTTGCGGTTTGATATATAATATGTGAGGATAGAGACTATATATAGAGAGAGGGCGGTGAAGAGTAAATGGTGTAATGGAAAGTGGTGTGTATATATAGGAAAGATTTGAGACCACGTTTCTACTTAAAAGGAATGAAATCGATAACCACTAAAGGAATGACATACCAAGTCACTGACTATTTCTTCATGTACTTTCCTCCACACAAAAATACACAACACACTTCGAGAGGTACCAATGTACGTACCATATCAATAATGTCACTTACCCAACAAACCCTAAAAAAAGTTTATATGAACTGTCAACTGTATATGGTACTGAAAAGCTTTTACGGTGAATATTTATAATCATGTTCAGTATTTCTAATCTCTTAAGTCATTAGGAGGTAAAAAGTTTTTCTTTGCACTATTTAATATAATCTTACGTAGCATGTAATATTTGTGAATACATTGCACAACACTTTTTTGATCCCACTACCAATCTATAAAATAAATTTATATCAGAGTTAGAATTTCATTTATCCAAAGAGTAATTGTTAAAATGTATACGTTGAAGAAGAATTGATCCTAACCTAAGTTAAAAACAGATACCACAACACTAACTCATAGTGTTTGTGTGTTTGTGGGTATATAAGGTTTTGAATCATTGAACTAAGTGGCTAAGATGTAGTTCGTGGGTACATGAATAGTACGACTAGTAGTAGTTAACTGCACCCTAAGAGCATGACGACAACATTTAACTGGTGGCTTCCCACCATGATGAAATAATGAAAATACATGTAAACAAGGCTTTTCTACATATATCTATAACTAAATTAATATTTAATGGGTTTTAATTGGAGGAAGAAAAATGAAATAAATATGAATCTCAAAAACGAAACCCTATACACGTGATTGGTATAGTACATGTAGAAATGGCTTCTTACGTACGTACAAGGGCAAGCAATAACATTGATGAGGAACAAGTCAAAGCGACTTCTTCAGCTTAATATTGGGATATCAATCTCATGTATCATGTGATGAACGCATCATTGTATCTGATTTTTGAAATGAAATCAGAGTACACCATTTGATGCACATGGGAACGACAAAAAGAGAGAGAACTTTATACATGTGTTTTGATCCTTACATATTTTCATGATTTATACTATTTATATTTGTCTTTGAGACACGTTTCGAGTATGTATTGAGTAATTGATTGGATGGTTTGGAAAGATGTGGTTTTGTACAAAAATATGTGGCAGGCTTCGAATCATATTATTATCTCTCTATTCATTTAATAATTTTAAAAAGGAAGGTTACATTCTTTTTTTTTGTGAAAAATCTAAGATTCTAACGTAAATGATGTAAAAATGAGTTTTATAGATAGTTTTTAATCTATGTTGGGAAAATACTCAATTCTTATTTCGTGTGATTAAGATAATAATGAAACAACTAGGAACACAAGTCAAACTCTTTTGTATGTAAGGATAGAATGTAAAATATATAAAGTTATCTAATTAATGTGAGAGCTAACTCTTTTATTGCTTCATTTTTAGATTGATGATGTATTGATATTACAATTGCCACCATATATTCCTATTTATCTTAGTAGTGGAGAGATGTTATATTTTTTCTAGAGTATGCACCTTTTTTTTGGGGAAATTTTAGAATACTCTTTAATCCTTATCATTTTTCTAGATAGTTCTAGAAAAAAATTGTTCTCTGCCTCTGAGCCTTATATAGATTAGTTAATGAACTCATTTGTCTTAACTCTTAACAATTTAAAAAAACTTGGTTTTTTTCTTCGTTGTCGAATTGTCTTCACTCTTTTGTTTAATTCTTGGGCTTTAATTTGGACCGACTAAACTAGACTCTTTAATTGGGCGCTAATGAAGAAAGATATCCTACAACTCTCTCTTTCCGACTTAGCCAGCTGGAATTGTTTCGATGCCAGTTAATTGACAACAATTTTGATGGGTAACACCTTGGTCGTAATGTTTGACCAGTTCTTGTCGTGTACGTCATGCACCATTCTTAATCCATCCTCCGTAAACACATGCTAAAAGACTCAAATCTGATTAGCTAGCTAATTTTTTCAAATCATGCAATATCAAATGCAATCAAAAGGCCTTATATAACAACTATTAGAATTCGTTAGAAGATTGATATGTCATAAAATCATAATCGTAAAATAAACAGTGTATTGGTCGCAAAGTTGTAGACGACAAAGAAATAGTTGGTGACACAAAGTTTTTTTTTTTTTTTTTT
>Ga0041059_1003377_pt1 | contig 10977 bp, 12 predicted proteins | sample AraColnosormetaG_FD_56232 | JGI IMG/M metagenome (GOLD analysis project Ga0041059, IMG submission 56232) | Arabidopsis roots microbial communities from North Carolina, USA - Col MF nosort | ecosystem: Host-associated > Plants > Roots > Unclassified | place: USA: North Carolina | collected... | reverse complement strand
GGTTTTTTTTTTTTTTTTGAAACAAATGAATAACGTTTATCTTTAATTAGGTTTTTCGTAAGGAAACGCCTATGAAACTATGGACAAAGACTCTTATCAATTATTCTAGAGAAAAAAAAAGAAGTAATTTTGTTTATTACTCTAAAAAAGGTTTGAAAGTTGAGAATTCTTAAAAAGTTTTTTTCCTAGTTTTTTCCATGATTTTATTCAGTTAAAGGAAACGCGTTTTCTGTATTTGTAAGTACACTTAAGTTTTTTTTAATCTTTCCGTTTCTACATAGTATTAAATTTGAAATGTTTCCAATTAGTATTTATTGACTTCTTGGGAAGACTATCTGTATCCAATCCATCATTACAAAGGGGTAATGTATCAGATTGTTGTTACACTGTATACAACAATCAAGAGGGTTTTCTTGGATTTTCATCAACTATTATTTGATTAATTAAAAACCCTAAAAAAAAAATATTAGAAGAGAAGCGTTTTGGAGAAGAATACTAAAAAGTGGTGTCAGTAAGAAAAATTTTAAAGACTAACGGAGCTCTTTTTCTTCTTCATCAATGGCGGATCCTAGTCAAGCCAGTTTCTGGGCGCAAGCAAATGCGTTACTTAGAAAGAACTTAACCTACCAGGTATGTGTATGTGTGACAAAATTGTTACGATCGTTGTTTGAAAACATGGTTTTGAATCGATTATATGACATTTTGGGTGGGTGCAGAGGAGACACATATGGACGAATATTAGGCTTGTCCTGGTTCCACTACTCCTTTGCTTATTTCTCCTAGGGATTCAACTTTTGCTTGATGTTGTGGTGAATAAGGCCGCTGATTTGACTAAGTGTGGAAGTCAAGATGATTTTTCTATTGGTGATTGTCCCATCCCAAACCCTCCACTGTTGCCTCCCCTGTTACAGATTCCAGAACCTGAATCTCGTGCTGTCAGCGGTGGTTTCTTTTCGTACAATGACCTTCCTGATAAGTCTTGTAGAAAAACTGGAACTTGTCCTGTTACTATACTTCTTACTGGGAATAACCATTCCCTTGGTCAAGGTATATGCGCTTCTTTGATACATTTACTCTCTATTTTTTGCTATGTAACTTATCAGTTAAGTGTTTCTACTACAGCTTTATCTGGGAATATGTTTGGTGGTTCGTTTGCTGTGAATTCCTCTGACCTCTTGTCTAGTTTAGCCTATAATGTCTTGGTACGTTTTGATATTTCTTTCAATCAAGCAAGTGCAAACATTTATCTCTCTGTTTTAGATTTTTAACTAGAGGTCATGTGCATGTGAGTGACTTCAGGGTTCAACACTAGCACTAGGCACAAACAATTATGCAGATCCCGGGATTGAGTCGGATTTTCCTATCTACAGTATCCAATCTCAGTGCAGTCCAAACTCTACATGGCCACTCTCATTTGGAAAAATTCATACAGGTAGTTTTTTTTTTTTATGTTCAAAGCTTGAGATGATAAAATGAACAGTGAAAAATGTGGTTTTCTTCACTTTGATGATCAACTTAGTGGTTGTGTCTAATATTATCTCAGCGGTGACGTGTCTTCAAGGGTTGTCTCTATGGAGAAATAACTCTGTAGAGGTCAATGATGAGCTTTTCAAGGGTAATTGGAAGGGAAATCCTGAGAGGATGACAAATGAGATTGCTGCAGGTTTGTTTCATTTTCTTCTATATACATATGCTTAAGAATCAAGCTGTGATTTCTTACTGTTGATGTATTTTTGTTGTCTTTAGCATATGATCTCTTGAATACGGATAGAAACAACTTCGATGTGACGATCTGGTATAACTCAACAAACATTGATGACCCTTCAAGGGCACCTTTGGTTCGAGTTCCTCGCTTGCTCAATCTGGTATGAATCTAAGTCACGCTGTAGTACTCTTTTACATGTTTCTGTTATTGAACGGATCCAATTAATGTTCACACCGTGCAAAACTTGCAGGTATCAAATGCTTATCTTAAGTTTCTTAAAGGCCCCGGGACGAGGATATTATTCGAGTTTGTCAAAGAAGTTCCTAAACACCAAACTAAATTCAATCTTGATATCGCTTCCATGCTAGGCCCGCTTTTTTTCACTTGGGTTGTTCTTCTTCTATTCCCCGTAAGTTATTTAACAATTTCTTACTTTATGCCATTGCAAGTACTAAACTCAACAAAGTATTCATCACATTATGTGGTTGTGTGTATATAATATTTGCAGGTGATCTTGACATCATTGGTGTATGAGAAACAAGAGCGCCTAAGAATTATAATGAAAATGCACGGGCTAGGCATTGGTCCATATTGGATGATTTCCTATGCCTATTTTCTTACTCTATCTATGTTTTATGTTATTTCTTTGGTGATCTTCGGTTCAGCGATAGGACTCAGGTACTTCCGGCTCAATGACTACAGCGTCCAGTTCATTTTCTATTTTATCTTCGTAAATCTGCAAATCTCCTTCGCCTTTTTAGCTTCTTCCATATTCTCAAAGGTTAAGACTGCAACAGGTACTAACATCACATTTCTTGAATCATCTCACGAATATGTTATATATCAACGGCTTCATGATAAAAAAAAATCGGCTTATAATTGTAGTTGTTGCTTATACATTGGTGTTTGCAAGTGGGCTCTTGGGAATGTTTCTCTTTGGTGAACTGCTTGAATCTCCCACATTCCCCGGTAAGTTAACAAAATCAATACCTTGAAGAACGAATACACATGTTTATGTGTGACCACTTAAGTAACTAGTATATATCTATGTTACAGAAAAAGGGATTCTTGCTTTGGAGTTGTATCCCGGCTTTTCCTTATTCCGCGGATTGTATGAGTTCGCGCAATATGCCTCCCGGGGAAACGGGATGAAGTGGAAAGATCTCAAGGAAAGCGGAATGGATAAGCTGTTCTACCTCATGTCTGTGGAGTGGTTTGTGATTCTCATTGTGGCCTACTCTATCGATCTTCTTTCTTCATCAGGGAGAAGCCCTTTCGTTTTCTTCAAGAAATCATCTTCCCTACCAAGTCCTAGTGTTCAAAGGCAAAACTCTGAAAACGTTCTCATTGACATGGAAAAAACAGATGTCACTCAGGAGGTATGAAAAACAAAAATCTTATTTTCTTTCCATGTGACTCCAACTTCAAGTCGTTCTGATAAAAATTGAAAATATTCAGCGGGAAAAAGTTGAGAAATTGAGGAAAGAAGGGACCACGGGGCATGCGATCGTGTGTGACAACCTGAAGAAGGTGTATCCAGGTAGCGATGGTAACCCGCCAAAGCTAGCAGTAAGAGGGTTATATCTCGACGTGCCTTCAGGAGAATGCTTTGGCATGCTTGGACCTAATGGTGCCGGAAAAACCTCTTTCATCAATATGGTGAGTTTTTGCAAAACCACTATTCTTACTCTAAATTACGTTTCAGGGTTGAGTTTTGTGACATTGTTCTGCTGCGCTAGATGACTGGGCTCCTGAAACCAACATCTGGAACTGCGTTGGTTCAAGGTTTGGACATATGCAAAGATATGAACAAAGTATATACAAGCATGGGAGTCTGCCCGCAACATGAGTAATTAACATTTTATCAATTCCTTTACCATACAAATAAGGAACAATTGATGGAATGGTTTTTTTTCTTTTTTTTTCTGTCATTATCTTGGTTTCAGCTTGCTCTGGGGGACGCTAACGGGAAGGGAACATCTTCTCTTTTATGGGAGGCTTAAGAATATCAAGGGCTCTGCTCTAATGCAAGTAAGTTTATCACTTACTGATTTCTTTATATGTATGTTAATGTTAATTGGATATCATACATTTTTTAAGGCTGTGGAAGAATCTCTTAAAAGCGTCAGCCTTTTCGATGGAGGAGTTGCCGATAAACCTGCTGGAAAATACAGCGGAGGTATGAAAAGGCGGCTTAGTGTAGCCATTTCGCTTATCGGGAACCCAAAGGTACAACTCCTGGTCTCTTATATGTTATGTGATTTTGTAAGCAATGGCTCGAATTTATTAACGAATCCATTGTCTGATTTGTTAAAAGGTGGTTTACATGGATGAGCCTAGCACTGGACTTGATCCAGCCTCAAGGAAAGATTTATGGACAGTGATCCAGCGTGCAAAACAAAACACAGCCATAATCCTCACAAGTATTTTCAATCTCTTTCTCACTACTCACTCTTCTATATGTGATCCTGATTGATGCCATGAAACTGAACTTATTACTCTTAGTTAAGACTCATTTTGTTAAATTAGAAAGTGGTGGATATTTTAACCTAGAGAAGCTTGTCCCTCACGTTTTCAGCTCACTCGATGGAGGAAGCAGAGTTTCTTTGCGACCGATTGGGGATTTTTGTAGACGGAGGCTTGCAATGTGTAGGAAATCCGAAAGAGTTAAAGGGAAGATATGGGGGATCATATGTCTTCACGATGACGACCTCAGTTGAACACGAGGAGAAAGTAGAGAGAATGGTTAAACATATTTCACCAAACTCCAAGAGAGTATATCATTTAGCTGGAACACAGAAATTCGAGATCCCTAAGCAAGAAGTCATGATTGCAGATGTGTTTTTCATGGTGGAGAAGGTCAAAAGCAAATTCACAGTTTTTGCTTGGGGACTCGCCGATACAACTCTGGAAGACGTCTTCTTCAAGGTTGCTACAACTGCTCAAGCCTTCAACTCTTTGTCTTAATGATTCATGCTACTTAGGGCATCACTGTTGTTATTATTGTTCAAGTTAGGGCTTAATTATTAACAAATTTAATGCCTTAAGAGACACGTTAACTGCAATACACTATTAATCAATGTTTTGCAATCTGATCAATAATCTGGTACTGATAGATCTTAAAAACATTGCTTCTAGTTAATAACAGCAATAAGATGAGTAAGAGAAACATTCTAAAGCTCATCACCGTCAGTGACCCTACAGCCAGAGCCAGTAGCTAAACACCTCGTCATGATCTTTATATGCTCTTGATCGATCCCAAAAACTTCTCCAATATTCACGACTCCAGGATTCTGGCTATTGTAAAACGAGAAAGCGGTGGCTGGTTCAAAGCCACCGCTCAAGCAGAAATGAAGCAATCCTTTAGGGAAGACAAAAACATCGCCTTTTTGCAGAACCGTTTGAAAAATCTTGTTGTTAGTATCCACAAATCCAGCAAACACGACTCCTTTGACCACAAAGAGCATCTCAGATGACCTCGGATGCGAATGGAACGGCACAGATCCGTCCCTTTCAAGATCAGTCCGTGAGACCGAGAGGCCAAGAGTGTTGAGACCTGGAAACTCTAATGCAGTGAGCAATGTGACATTCGACTGGAGATAATTGTCTGTATCTCCAGCTTCTGTAAGTTTGGTGGACTTGAAATCCTGAGCGGTAATCTTGGTCGGGTTCTTGCAAGGATAGCCGTTGATGAAGAAGATGCTCTGTTCTCCCGGAGCCGTGGGACATGTGTCCTGCATATTGTCCGAATCCCCAGAGACAGATAAGAAGATTGCACAAAACACGATCACGACGAAGAACTTCATCCTTGTGATTATGTTACGAAGAGTACTCAACTTGTCATTAACCAGATTTAAACAGAAAATTTAAAGAAGGCCAAAAAATACTCTGTTTCTAGGCGATGTGGCTTAGGGTTGAGTACACTACTTAGTGGCATTTTGAGTAAGATTATGTTCTAAGGTGAAAATCGCTTCTAAGTAATATTTTTCACTGATTTTCCAACTTATTGATGTTGACATTATTACTTCTTCAAGCTCTAATTCTATTCTGTTTACCTGAAAACGCAATTTTGCTTTGCTATAACAGGAAACCAAAAAGAAGCTTAACTGCCTTAGCTTACTTTCATGAAACTCTCGATATATTTCTCTAATGAGAAAGTACAATGGTTTAGTTAACGAAATTATACAATTGAAAGGGACAAACGTTCATGTCCAAAACCCAACTAGTCCAAGAAAGGAAAAACTTGGAGATTATTTGAAATGGAGCCGGGAAGAACGACGTTTCTCTAGCGCCCGTTCTCAAGTAGGGAAGTATCGGTTTCATCGTGCTTTTCAACGCTCTGAAGAATATCTTTGATGAACTTTATGAAAGAGCAGAGTCCACCCAAGAAATTATGGTCGATGACACCGTTTCCATCAAGAACATGCGCGAAATCCACCAGCTTCACTTGTGCCCGTGGTGCCGGTGCATCATCTCCTCCTTGCATCAAGATTGATTCATTCTCGTAAATCATCAGAATCGAGCAGGAATTGAAATGGTAAAGCGTTTGGGTTTCGAACCAATCTTTAAGCTCCAACAACTGCGCTAAGATCCCGTTACAACCGCCATAAACCTCTGATGCAAAAGCACAGTTTGGTGTCAAGTTAGAGTCAGCGGGAGAGTTCGATGACACAAACTTCCTCAGAGCCAATCTAGCACCATCTGCATTATACCCAAGAACAAGCTTCTTCTCAGCTCTCCAAAAACTTGATTCTTGGTGATCAAAAATCTTAAAACCTGAAACCCTGAACCCCAACGAAACCGTGGTGGTCTGTCTATCTTTCTTAATACATTTCTTGAAGTATTCTTCTGATACATCCGGGTACCATGTCCTAGATCCAATCTTAACATCCATTACCGACGGGTTTGCGTACCCTGAAACAACATCATCAAGAACAAGATGAGGAAGCTTGCCAGATCCATCAGATGCTTCAACTAGCTGAGTGCCGTGATACACCGGGAAGTATCTATGGATGTGATCTGGAACCTTCATGTTCGATGTGAAAGACTCATAGAACTTAGCCTCGTGTTCGCCACGAGAATCTCCCTGAAGTGGCTTGAAGAACCGGCCTTGGTCATCTACGAGTGGACCGAGCTTCCCATCACTAGCAATGTGACCAGCAACTTGGTGTTCAGGGACCTTGAGCATCTTCTTTGTGGAAGAGTATATATACTGAAGAATAAGAAATCAAATTCACCGTTAAGAAAAAATTGAAACTTTCTCAAGACATGTTAGATCTAAATATTTACAGATCATTCATCTTAAGTCAAAGTAGACGATTAGATCCGAGTAACAAATTAGGGTTACTCTAATCAACCAAACGCAAAATCTAAAAATAGTGTCTTTCTTATGAATCAAATTAGGGTTCTTCAATCCTTTCCACATAAAAAAGAGAAAGAAAGAAAGAAAAAAACCAATCAAGTCTATCAGAATTCCTTGAGTTCATCGCCGAAGAAGAGTAATAAAAAGCGCGTAATGAAACAATCCCAGAGTCACACCATGACAAAAATAAACAATTTGAGATCTCTAAAAGCGTACAAAAAGTGAAAAGTCTTTAGATTAGAATAAACATTGTGGAACTTTAGAAAAGTAACGATTTCTGGTGATAATACATAAATATTGAATTGGAGCAACACGAAGAACTTTGCTCAAAGGTAAGAGATTTATCAAAGAAGAAATATATTACCAAACAAATCTCCCCGGAGAAATTTTTGAGATGCTCAAACGATAGCAAAATAAGTGTAATTGTTGATTGTTCTATGCAAAAAATTCCCAAGCAACCTTGTCGGGAAGACGAATAAATAAAGAAAATTAATTTAAGTAATAATTGAATAAATTCTTTATGGAAAAAGATTGAATCACTAAACCGGACCCGAATGAACCGGATTGTAGAGATAACCGGTTTTGAATAAATAGGGCGTCTTCATCAGTTTTTACAAAATTCAGCCGTCACCTCCTACCTCAGACTCTATTACTCCGGCCGGCGAAATTAGGGTTAGGTAATAATCTCTACTTCGAGTGTATTACTCTCTTTTTGAGTCATCCATGGTTTTTGGTATCTATCTGTAGAAGCCCTAATTTAGAGCTCATTCACTCTCAAGGGTTTTAAAGAGGTTTTTGCTTTGTTTATACATAAATGTTTCGTCTTTGTGTATTCACCAATCCGATTTTTCTTCTTTACAGAATCTGTAGCTGTTTGGTGAGATAAGAATAATAAATGGGTCGTTTCAAAAACGTAAGTTTGTGTTTGAGTTTCTCTACGAATTCGTGTTCATATCTTTTGTTTTTTCAGTACTATGTGATTTACTGGTTTGTGATTGATATAGAATAAGAAGAGTAGGGTCATTGGGAAACCTATTGCGAAGAAAAATCAAGAGGATGTTAGTCATGTCACTGGGGATAAGATTCCCAAGAGTTTTGTCTTCTCAAGAATGAAACTTGCTGGCCCTGTTAAACAACTCCAGATGGATTTGAGGAAGCTCATGCTTCCCTACACTGCTCTCAGTCTTAAGGTCTGTTTTAAGCTCTTGTCTGATACGTTGTAGTATTGTAAGTGTTATGTCTCGAGGGTTGTGATTTTGATTGTTGCTAATGCTAGTTGTTCCATTTTGTTCATCATCTTCTTTCCAGGAGAAGAAGCGGAACACTTTAAGGGACTTTTTGAATGTATCAGGTCCAATGGGTGTTACACATTTCCTTATGCTTTCGAAAACAGCGTCTTCACTGTCTCTTAGAGTAGCAAGAACCCCTCAGGGCCCGACTCTTACCTTCAAAATTCATCAGTATTCCTTAGCATCAGATATAGCTCAGTCTCAGCTTCGACCTAGATGTCCTCAAGATCTTTTCAAGAGTCCTCCTTTGGTAATTAATCTCACTTCTCTAACGCCAAAACTTGGTTTTGTAATATGTTGCCTGAGAATGTAAAACTTCTCTTGGTTTAGATTGTCCTTTCTGGATTCGGTTCTCAAGAGTTGCATCTGAAACTGGCAACGATTATGTTTCAGAATATATTCCCAGCTATTGATATTAACACTGTAAGTTTGTTGCCTAGAACTGAAAATATATGCTTCGTTATTGATTGTAACTTGTTTCAGCAATGTGATTTTGTTCTTCTGATGGTGAAATATATCAGGTCAAGCTCTCCACCTGCCAGAGATTAGTACTCTTGAACTACAACAAAGACACCAAGCTCATTGATTTCCGGCATTATTCTATAAGACTTCAGCCTGTTGGAGTATCTCGTAGGATCAGAAAGTTTGTGCAAAATCATCAGGTTCCAGATCTTAGGAATCTGCAGGATGTTAGTGATTTTGTCACCAAGTAAGGATCTACATTGGTTCAGTCTGTTTGCTGCATCGATGTGGATGGATTAATGTGACATTTCGTCTTTCTTTTTTGTTGTCCCTTTTTGTCAGGGCTGGTTACGGATCAGAGAGCGAAGGAGATGAAGAAGCGGCAACAGTGACACTATCATCTGATCTAGGCCGAGTTAACAAAGGTGCCACCAAGAGCGCAGTGAAACTGCAAGAAATTGGACCAAGAATGACTATGCAACTCGTTAAAGTGGAGGAAGGATTGTGTACAGGAGGAATCATATTCAGTGAATATGGTAAATGTTGATCTTATTTCCTTACATTGTGGTTTATATCTCATCTATTACAGGACCAAACATCTGACTTTTGGGTTTGTTTCAGAAGATGTTGATGGAAAGAAAGAAAAGTTAAAGAAGAAACAGGATGAAGAAGAAGAAGAAGATAGTGAAGAAGAAGGCGAAGAGGGTAGTGAAGAAGATGGGGAAGACATGGATGAGGATTTTGAAGATTGAAAAGAGTTAAAATAGAGTAACACTGTTTTCACATGAGACTTGAGTGTTGTTCATCAAATTTTGTTCCTTGGATCTCTGAGTAGCGTTGCATCTATTGTCTGATTAAACTACAATTACAAAGCCTTTTGTACTATTAAACTAAATGTCTTCCCGGAATTCGTATAATGACCGAATTAAGCCTTTTGTACTATTAAACTAAATGTCTTCCCGGAATTCGTATAATGACCGAATTATTTACTGTTCTTGTTTAGCAAGTTCGTATGAAATCCGAAGACAAAAAATAAAAGAGTATCTCAGATTGTCAATTTTTGAACTTATCTTACTAATGGATTTGTCTGCATATTGATGTGAAGATTCCATGTGTTCTTTCTTTATAACTCGAAAAATCTAATCTCAAACTAACTCTGATCTTCAACTTTTTTGATGAATCATTCAACCACTTAAGTCCCATGAGTTGGCTGATAATCTTAACTCCAAACGAAAAAGAAAATTAAGTTCATAAACAAGAAGAGTAAAAAATTTGGTCAAAATACGAATTCCATGAAGAAATTTAGTTTAGTATAACTCCCAAAAAAAATAAAGATATGAAAATGATAGAAAAAACAAACTACTGTAAATCAATGATATATTATGAAAAATACATGAAAAAACTAGAAACAGCATGTCAAAGTTTTGGTTTAAGAACACAAACAAACAAAGTTTACAAAAAAAAGAAAGGAACATAAACAAACAAACAGATAAGTGTTTTTTAGTCGCAAAAGAGAAGAAAAAAAAAAACGAGTATTGAAAAGTTGAGATATACGTAATACGTATACACACAGGCAGTTCAAGTACAAAAGACGCAAGTACAAATCTGTTGAGGAAACTAACGGCTTTCCGTCTCGATTCCTGTGGGCTGATTAAAATTCTGTAGCCATAACTTTTTTGTGATGCCCCCCAAATTTTAGTTGTTTCTAAACATACACCCCTTTGTTTTATAATTATTTTAGAAAACCCCCATGTATCTTCTTCTTCTTTTGATAGGATGTATCGGGCTCGTTAATCTAAATATGGAATTATCCAATAAAAGCACTGAAAAAAACAAATCTAGGAACATCAAATGCGTTTTTTAAAGATTTAATTAGTGCATATATATATGAGAAAACATCGATTTTTCGTGATTTAGTTTTAGTTTACTTTTTTAAAAAAATCAAACATAGCAAATTTTACTAGTTTAAAATTTGAGAACATATTAATTCTTTTTCAACAACTAAATTATCATCAATGAGAGATATCTAAGGGTGTCAAAATGGGTCAAAATTCATGGGTCAACTCAACTCAACTCAACCCATGAACCCTAATGAGTTGAAAATTTTGACTCAAATGAGTTGATGGGTCAAATGAGTTGATGAGTCAATTGGTTTGATG
>Ga0041059_1003376_pt1 | contig 10980 bp, 11 predicted proteins | sample AraColnosormetaG_FD_56232 | JGI IMG/M metagenome (GOLD analysis project Ga0041059, IMG submission 56232) | Arabidopsis roots microbial communities from North Carolina, USA - Col MF nosort | ecosystem: Host-associated > Plants > Roots > Unclassified | place: USA: North Carolina | collected... | reverse complement strand
TTACCCGATCTTCTTCTCTCTTGCCATGTNTTTTTTTTTTTTGCTAAGAGAGTAAATATCAATATATGAAAATGTAGTTGTCACAAACTTACAATAGTAGAAGACCTAAAGAGTTTGATCCATGCCAAAAAAAGAGAGCTTAAAAACAGGGATCAATTTACAATATGCATCTATCCTTAGTGGAGCCACAAGCTCATGAGGTTTCTCAATTTCTTCATCTTCCTTCTCCTGGCTGTGATAGAAATTTATAAACTGATCACGGTCATGTTCTTTTGTAATCGCTGCGTCAGCAATCAGCGACACAAAGTTATAACTTACTTGCATGTAAAGTATGTGGAGAGTATTTTACCACGACATGATCCACGACATACTAAGTTATAACTTACTTGCATGTAAAGTATGTGGAGAGTATTAAATAGCACGAATATTCTCTAAATAAAGATTGAAACTTGGAAGATGTCTGTACAAGACAAATTTTATTCTAAATAATTCTACCGAATATTTTTCTCTTAAATTTTAGTTTTAAGTATATTTGATTTTTTTTGTATTTGTTTTGATTTTCCAGGAAATGAGTAAATTTCGTCGAGTCCCTCTAATATTGAATCTAGTGTTTTTTATAATTATTTTAGTAATGCATTTATGATGTTTTATTTTTGTGGCTACGAGAAGAAAGGCCTTGAAATCTTCGATAGAATTTTGTCTTGTTCAGACATCTTCCAGGTTTCTATTTTGTTTTTTGTAAGGAATCTTCCAAGTCTTCATGCGGGCGGACAAAGCTACTATCGGTCTAAGTCTCCGCCTATGAGTCTCCTGCTATCTTCCTTTTTAATCTTCTTGGTGATAGTTACGTTGAGATATGCGGTTGCCTTTTTAAGCTTAAAACTTAAGCTTCTTTAATTTTATAATTCCAACGACAGCTTTACACGAAACAAACAAGGCACAGAGATTAATGACGAGGGCGTTTCATCTGATCATTGACTGCATTACTGGAGACACTGGATCTATTCAAATGCTCGTTACGAATCTTTATGACTTACCCGGAGAATATGTGTCGATGAATCCTGAGATCTTTAGCGCAATGAGAGCAGGGAACGTAAAGTTTTTGGATAAGATGAAGACTAACAACAATACACCATTGGCATGTTTCAGGAACGAAACAGGAGATTTCACTCTTCACCTTGCTGCTGCTTGGGGTCGACTTGAGCTAGTGAAGAGAATCGTCTCTGAATGCCCATGTCTTCTTTTGGAAACAAACTCCAAGGACCAGATTCCGCTTCATGCCGCTGCCGCTGCTGGCCGTTTAGCTGTTGTTGAGGCTTTTGTTGCGAGAGTAAATGAAATTTCAGATGGACTCTCTGAAGAAGAGAGGGAGAGAGTGAATCTATATGCTATGAAGGATATAGATGGAAATACCGCTCTGCACTTAGCCTTGAAAGGCGGCCATTTGAAGACAGCTGCATGTCTGGTAAAGGCCAACCACCTTGCTTCGTTTCTTGCAAATAACCATGGAGTATCTCCTTTGTTTACGGCTATAATTGCTGGAAGTCTAACCCTAGTGGAAGCAATGATGTACGTTCCTGGACAGACATGTAACTTGGCATCAAAGTTAGAAGGGAGAAAGTCGCTTGTACACGCGGCTCTAAAGGCCAAAAACTCAGGTTTGTGTTTCATCCAGTTATTCATTTTTGCTTGCGAGAAAAAACTAATTCTAGTTTTTCTTTCTATCACATTTGCTTCCTCAAAAAGATAATCAAGTATTTGTGTGAGCAGATATCCTTGATGTTATTCTCAGTGAAGACCCAAGTCTTGTCAATGAACGAGATGAAGAAGGACGGACCTGCCTTTCAGTTGCAGCATACGTAGGGTACTATAAAGGGGTAGTCAATCTCTTACACCGATCAACATCAAATGTCTTTGAGTGTGATGATGATGGTTCCTATCCAATCCACATGGCAGTGGAGAAGGGTCGCGTCAAAATTTTCCTAAAGCTTCTCAAGTGTTGTCCCGATTCACAATACCTACTTAACAAACAAGGTCAGAACATTCTTCACATTGCGGCAAAAAGTGGGAAAACTGGAACTTACCTATTACAAGTCATCAAGGCTTATGATTTGATAAAGAATGATCTGATTATGGAGCAAGATGTGGATGGGAATACACCTCTGCACTTAGCCACCTTAACGTGGCGTCCTCGAACTGTTAATATACTTAATAAGTTCACTTTGGGAAACCACCTACATATACGTAACAAAGATGGCTTGAGTGCTCTGGATATAGCGGAGTCGAATCTGCAGTCCAATTACGTCTTTCGAGAGGTATATCTGTCTGTACGTTATTTTGTTTTTGATACAATATAAAGCCTTTTCTCTTATTTCCATTTGTTCATCTTCTTTGGATAACAGAGAATGACGTTGATGGTCTTATTGTGCACTTGTTCGCCAAGAGGGTTTAAAATGATACCCACAAGTGGAATAACATTAAAAAGCAGATCAGAAAAAGTAGCCGGTAACAAATACAAAGACAGTATCAATGTACTTCTACTTGTGGCAACTCTAGTAGCTACTGTGGCATTTGCTGCAGGTATTGCCATACCAGGAGGATTTAGTAGTTCTACTCCAAAAAGGGGAATTGCAATTTTGGACGATGATGACTTCCTCTCGATTTTTCTGGTGTTTAACACATTGGCGATGCAAAGCTCTGTTCTGGCAATAGTTGCTCTAATATGGGCACAACTGGGGGATCCAGTACTTGTTCATAAAACCTTTCATTTGGCATTGCCAGCACTCTTTGTTTCTCTAGTTTCAATGTCCTCAGCATTCTTCTGCGGCGTGGTGGCTACAACAAAGCACAATCCTTGGCTTTTTGATAGCATTATCTTTATCTCTATCATCTTCCTTTTTGTGGTAGCTTATCTCCTTGCCCCTTACGCTATCCCTCAGTTTCCGGGCACTCCTTTTCTTCAAAGAATTACTAAATGTTATCTCGACTTTATGTTGTTGTTTGTTAATGAAGATGATGTTGATATTGTCTGCGAGAAGAAGCAGGAGACCGTCCATCTTTATGTCGCGAACTAAGTCGAAAGGTAAAATATCCTAAAAAATGTCTTTAAAGAAATAATATCATTTCATCTGTTTGATTAAGATGTTGTTTAAACGTTATTGGCTTTTCGGTGTTTCGTGATTTATCTATGAGTTTTTATTTATGGTTTCCATCATTCCATGTACTCTATTTTGTCAAAATACATAATATATTGTGTGGAGACTCTCTAGAGCTAGAGAATGGAGCTTCTGTTGCTATGTTGATTCATGTGTTCAGAACATTCTTCACATTGTCACATTAAAACCAAAAACCAAAAAAAAAAAAACATTCTTCACATTGCAGCAAAATGTGGGATAGTTAGATAAACGGCGTCGCTGAGATAAAAGGGATTACTAAAAACTGGGCCCATTTGTGTTAAACTTTATAGGCCCAATTGTGAACACCACGTTGAGTTCGACTTTTTTAGTAGGCAGTTGTCCAAATTATGACAAAAAAATAAAATAAAATAAAATGGGCGGTTCGGCTGAGACAGCTAATCGGGTATTTGCGGCCGTGTGATGCCGCCGTACAATTATATCCATGGTCATGGCTCATCATTAGTCGCACTGCTCTCCTTTTCTCAAAGTTTAAATTCGACATTTGGTAAAATGATGAAACCTCGATGGAACTGCTCTCTTTATGGAATCACGGAATGGACAAATAATCAAAATCAGAAATCGAAGCGAAAAGGGAGGAGAAAAACGCAGATTTGGAGGATTGGGGACAGATTAGATACTGTTGAATGCATCACTCTAATGCTATCAGCCTATTAATAGCGTCCTATATTTTCGAAGACTTTTAATGTTTAGGGTTATGGATTTTTCGAGCGAAGCATGGAGAGATGTTGAATTGGATACTATAGGATTTGGTACAACACATACATATGTTCTGCTTCTGCAAAACTAACATATCAAGTTCAGAGAAACCAGTAAGTCGTTGAATATTTTATTATCCATTCAACGCTTTCTTCTTTTGGATCATGTCTTGTTTGCTTGACCACTTCTTCTTGCTTAAGAGGATGGACAATATATAAAAACTGGAGCCTTCTTTTTCTATGAATGCTTATCATCGCGGAGTTGATCTGTTCAATTCACCTGCCATTGGATGCTTTTTTTATATATACTTCACTGTTCAATTTCAGATGCTTTAGAAGGTTTGCGGAGTAGCTAGAGAATCTGGTATCTTCAGTTCTTCAATTTCAGCTACTTGGTATCAGCTTCGTCATTGTATATCAACACATTCTTAATATATAATACTACTTTTTCATCCATTAAACCCCTTACAATGTCGAGTAAACGAAGCATCTGTCCCCTGGTATTGTCTTCGAGCTTGGTGTTTTTTTCTAGCCAACTCCAAGTTCTCGAGTTGATCATTGTTTGTATTCTTGAGACATTATTTGGGGACGAGATGTTTTGTTGACTCGATATAAGAAGGGGCTTTATGGAAGAAATTGTAGTATTATATATCGAGAGTGGCTCTCTAAACCATGTTCTTCCTCGTGCTGACCACTTAGCTATTATTGAAGCGTTTGTTGCATCGATATCATAGATTCAGCTAGGCTGTCTGAGAGAGGTTGAGACTGAATCTATGTAATCTGGAGGACAGAGTGGAGATACTGCTATGCATTTGGCCTTGAAAGGTCGCCATGTGGAGATAGCTGCATGTCTGGTTAATGTAACCAGTTTCTTGCCAATAGAAATGGAATATCTCCCTAGTCTTTGGCAGTGCGAAGTTGGTAATGTCCCACTTGCGATAGCAATCTTGAGAACTACAGGCAATAAGGGAGAAAGACGAACTTTGATTGACGGTTGGAAACGTGGCTTTGAAGGCCAAGAATACAGGTTTGTTTGCATCTTACCATTAGTAGCTCCGAACTTGGGCATGATGGCCATTTTTTCCAATAATCAACTTATTATTTATGGTATATGACAATGTGGCAATGCAGAGCTCCTTGTAGCAATAGTTGCTCTTATCTGGGCTCAGTTGGGTGATCTCGAAGACTCGACTCGTTCACAGAGCCTTTTAGTTGGCTTTGCCGTCACTAGCCTTTGCTCTAGTCTTCATGTCAGCCACATTCTATCATGCCTTGCTTGCTACAACAAGTCACAATCTTTTTATAGTTCACTTCCATCTTCTCGGTGCCACGTTTGGAGCATTCTCCGCTTAAACCCCGCCTCAATTTTCCCCGGAAATTATGCTGCTTCTTTGGTTAGTTAAGGTTACAGGGTCACGTTGTTACTGTTTTGCCAACAATTTTAGACTTTATTAAGAGACGACATTAAAGTCTTTGACTTAAAACGAGTGTTAGTTAGGTCTTTTTTTAATATCTCGCTTTCCAAGACACCTTTCTGGTTTAAGACAAAGTCAAATACTCAACCTTGAATGTTTCCTCTAAATATTTCTGAGTAAATAAAGACCAATACTTAATTTATAGGTGAACAATGTGCTCTTGGCACGCACATGGACATGGCATGATGGCACGACGAGGCGAGTTTAAATATAAATGTCTTTAGCAAATCCTCTTCCATTTCTCATCTCCTTTTTCCACTTGGTAAGTCTTTTGTCTGCCTCCCTCTTCTTGGTGTAGTTGACTTTTTATATATCGGTGGTTTAAAACAAGTTATGTGATGGATTTCAGGATTAAGGATGGACAACTCTGAAGCACATCTAGATAGAATTGAGGCACAGAGGTCAACAGATGACCAACATAAACGAAGATGCTTCCCTGTGAATGTGATAAAAAATCTAGGCACACTCAGTTCACGCAGTTTCCTTCGACGCAGAGGAGATGAAGCCACACCACCTACGACTACGATAGACATTGAATCTGTGCCAAAGTTCCTTACCACTCTCAGATTGTTGGATCTTTACAACCACCCCGGTGAATATGTGGCAATGAATTCAGAGATCTCCAGCGCAATGCGAGCTGGGAACAAAGAATTTCTGGAGAAGATGGAAAGCTACGAAACACCAATGTCATGCTTCAAGAACAACAAAGGAGATTCCATTCTTCACCTTGCTGCTGCTTTTGGTCATCTTGAGCTAGTAAAGAGCATAGTCTCTAAATTCCCATCTCTTCTGTTGGAGTTAAATTTTAAGGATCAGCTTCCGCTTCATGTGGCTGCTCGTGATGGTCATTTAACAGTTGTTAAAGCTCTTGTAGCATCGGTAACATTTTGTTCAGATAGACTGGCTGAAGAAGATAGGGAGAGGCTGAATCCATATATTCTAAAGGACAAAAATGGAGATACTGCTCTCCACTCAGCCTTGAAAGACCTCCATGAAAAAACAAAAGAACTCCATGAAAAAACAAAGGTATCGCACATAATATCAGTTAAATGACCTAAGAGACTCTTTAGTTAATAGTATTTATCACGACAAAACCTTCTGTACATCAAAGCAAAATTTATATCGAATGTTATTGCACCAATTTTCTCTCAAGTGATCCATGTCTAATCCTGACCTTAACTCGTACTATTTTCACTCGATGGTAATTTTTTTTTTTTTGCTTGTATCCCTTGTTATATTAGGATTCGACTCTTGGTTACCTCTGTTGGTCTTATAATTCTCTTAATACCTCCAACAGTTTTACCAATCATTATTTTCCTAACTTTTGATGTATCAGCAACAATCCATAAACTTAGGATCCTTGATTCCCTATCTATTCTACAGGATATGCATTGGCTACGACGTAGCAAATCCAAGTCACTTTCTAATGAATCTACACACCTAATGGAGACAGCTGCTTGTCTAGTCAATGCGAACCAAGATGTTTCGTTTCTTGCAAATAAAGATGAAATCTCCCCCTTGTATTTGGCAGTTGAAGCTGGTAACGTATCACTTGTAAATGCAATGTTGAACAGCCATGTTAATAACGTTCAAGACAAAACCTTTAACTTAGCCACACAATTGAAAGGGAGAAAATCGCTTGTGCATGCAGCTTTAAAGGCAAAGAATACAGGTGCGTACCAAATTAAGCGTTCAGACTTCTTTACTCGAAGAACCTAACCAAGTTCCTACTTGTTTCTGCAGATGTTCTTGATGTTATTCTCGGTAAATACCCGAGTCTTGTCAAAGAGCGAGACGAAAAAGGACGAACTTGTCTTTCGGTTGGAGCATCTGTAGGGTTTTATCAAGGCATATGCAAGCTGTTAGACACATCAACGCTAAGCATCTTTGATTGCGACGATGATGGTTCATTTCCCATCCATAAGGCAGTGGAGAAAGGTCATGAGAATGTTGTTAAAGAGCTTCTAAAACGTTTTCCGGATTCAGTAGAGCAGCTTAACAAAGAAGGTCAGAACATTTTCCACATATCAGCAAAGAGTGGCAAATCCACATTGTTTCTTATGGAACATATCAATAAAGTCGATACGAAGAATCATCTTATGGAGGAGCAAGATATGGATGGGAATACACCTTTGCACCTGGCCACCATAAATTGGCGCCCTAAAACTGTTCGTATGCTTACTAAATTTCTTTCCATCAGAAAAAAACTCTTGGATAAACATAACTCCGTTGGCTTGAGACCTCTGGATATCGCAGAGATAAATCTGCAGTCTGACTACGTTTTTCGAGAGGTATAACATATCTCTTCCTATACATACAGTTCTTTTTGTTCCAATATCAAACCACATAGATCTTATATAGTTTTTTTACATCTTTCTGGGGACACAATAGAGAATGACTTTGATGGTCTTGCTAGGCGTTTACAATCTAAGACAGAGAGGTATTTCTTTGCTACCGACTAGCGGGATGACACTAAGAAGTAGATCAGAAAAACTAGGTGATGGTGAAAAATACAAAGACCGTGTCAACATTCTTCTACTGGTGGCAGCTCTTGTAGCCACTATGACGTTTGCTGCAGGTTTTACAATGCCCGGTGGCTTTAGCAGCTCTGCTCCAAACACTGGCATGGCTATTTTGGTCGATGACCGTTACCTCACAACATTTATTATGAATGACACTATTGCAATGCTTACCTCAGTTTTAGCAATAGTTGCTCTTATCTGGGCACAGTTAGGAGATCCAGAACTCGCGCACAGAGCGTTTCATTTGGCTTTACCAGCACTCTTCGTTGCTCTACTCTTCATGTGTTTCACATTCTTTTATGGCGTTCTGGCTACAATACAGCATAACATCGTGCTTTCACGCATCATAAGCTTTGTATTTATTATCTTATTTATTATGACCGGAACCCTCCTTACCCCTTACGTGATCCCGCAGGTTTACGGCCTTCCTATTATTGGAGTTTTGACTAGTTCATATCTTGATTTTCTATTGCTGTTTGTTAATGAAGATGATGATGAAAAACATTACACCACCGGCTCATCTCACACGTGTGTGAAGAGTGGGGAGTCCATGGGATCTTCAAGCGGGGTCCAAGCGGAAAAGTCGAAAGTGCTTTAAAGAGATTGCATCGTTTCAAATTAGCTTTCCTTATTTGGGTCACTAAAGTCTTGGCATTTACTTTCCTGCTTGTAATAAACGCGGCTACTGTTAATGTTTTTTCTTGGTTGTTTGTACAATTGTACTTAGTAATGTAATAGCAACAAAAAAAAAAGAAATCGAAGCGAAAAAAGATGTAGAAAAGTCTGGATTTTTAATTGCTACTAGTCTCGACCTCTATATTCGAGGACTTATGTATGTTTAGAGTAATGGAATTTTTGAGTGAAGCACGGAGAGATGTTGAAAATTGGATACTATATGGTTGTTATTAGACTACGCAGGAGCTGATTTGGTACACACATACATATGTTCTGCTTCTTTCAAAACTAACATATCAAGTTCAAGAAACCAGTAAGTCGTTTATCTATTCCATGCTTTCTTCTTTTGAATCATGCCTTGTTGTTTGTTTGAACATATCTTCTTACTTAGTGGATGGACTATATTTAAAAAGCTGCAGCCCTCTTTTTAGCATAGTATAACCGCTGATGTACACCTACCAGCTTGATAACTCTTTTTCGTGGTTTCTGTGTACTCGTTTCTGTTTGTACAGATACTTCTTGTTCAATTTCAGATGCTTTAGAAGGTTTTCGGAGTGGCTAGAGATCTGTTATCTGTATGAACAGCTACTTGGTATCAGCTTCGTCATTTTATCAACACATTCTTAATATACAATACTTCTTTTTCATGCATTAAGCCCCTTACAATGTCGAGTAAACAAAGCATGTGTCCGCTAATATTGTCTTCGAGCTTGGTATTTTTGTATTCTGATACGGTATTTGGGGACGACATCTTTTGTTGACTCGATATAAGAAGGGGGTTTGTGGAAGAAATTGTAGTATTATATATCAAGAATGGCTCTCCAAACCATGTTGCTGGCCACTTAGCTATTATCGAAGCGTTTGTTGCAACATCAATATCATATCTTCAGCTATTCTGTTTTAGAGAGGTTGAGACTGAATCTATATGATCTGAAGGACGGAGATACTGCTATGCATTTGGCCTTGACAGGTCGCCATGTGGAGATAGCTGCATGTCTGGTAAATGTGAACCAATGTGCTTCATTTCTTGCGAGTAAAGTTGGAATATCTCCCTTGTATTTGGCAGTGGAAGCTGGCAATGTCCCACTCGTGGTATCAAAGTTGAGAACTACAAGCAATGAAGGAAGAAAGACGAACTTTGATTTTGTACACGTGGCTTTGAAGGCCAAGAGTAGAAGTTTGTTTTGCTTCTTACCAATTAGTAGCTCTGTTTAGTTTGTTTGACTAGTTTGGGACAGAAGACTAAATATTTGCATGTGGGCTAATTTATACAGATCCAAGTCTTGGGGATGAGTGATGTGAAGAAGGGATAAATTCTCTTTCAATTGGAGCATCCATAGGGTTTTATAAAGGAGTATGTAACCTGTTAGTACGATTAACGAAGAGTGTTTACGTGTGAAACAATGATGGACCCTTTCCACTCATTTGGCAGCAACGAATGGCCATATCAGAATTGTCAAAGAGACTCTAAAACATTGTCCAGATTCAAAACACCTGCTTAACAAGCTTGGTTAGAACGTTCTTTGCATTGCAACAAATAGTGGGAAATGTAAGTGTTTGATTCCGTTGTTGTTATATATGCAATTCTGTTTCATTTTATTTCCGCACTTTGGGTTGAATTGTCCTGTTTCTCTATTTAAAGAAAAAAGTGCTTCATTTTGATGCTTTGTCGATCAAACTGAGGTTTGATTCCCAAGAGACACATACAGATTGTATCATAATTAGCTAGGTCCAGTTTGATCACTGTGATTGTAGTTGACAGATAGTCAAAATGACCTCTTGTTGTTTTGCTGGTGATCATTATTTCAGTACCTAAGTTTTTTTTACCCAACCCTCACTTCAACACATCTTTTGCTGCCACCATTTCCTTTCGCTTTCGGCCGCTGGTCACAACTCACAACAGCAACAATGACTAAAAGAATCTGCACTAAGTCAATTTCCAGCTTCTTGTTTTATTAAGGAAAATCTCGTGCCATGTAAATTGTCAGACTTTTGGTTTGTTTCCAGCTCATACCTGGTTTTGAGGTAGTCTATGTTCTTGGCTTGCCATTTCTTTTTAATCTTGAGCTATGTTCTTAGAGGCGGCTAAGCAGTTCAGGACTTGGTTGTTGGTTAACTTATTGTAGCAATACTTGTTCTTATTTGGGCTTTGCTGGGTGATCCAGAACTCGGCCACAAAGCCTTTCAGTTTGCCTTTCCATTTCTGTCTTTGGCTCTAAACTCCATGTAGGTCGCATTCTATTTTGGCGTGCTCGCTACAACAAGTGATATACTAGTTATTTTTTTTCGTTCTTCACTAAATACTAGATTTTAACCCGCGGTACACCGCGGAAACAATTTATTTTTTAAAGTTAGTATACATAAAAGTTTGCAAATTGTATCTATCTATAAATATTTTTATTTTATAGTTTACAAT